>Ga0209755_10001776_pt1 | contig 32015 bp, 21 predicted proteins | sample TergutCo191P1_FD_187301 | JGI IMG/M metagenome (GOLD analysis project Ga0209755, IMG submission 187301) | Cornitermes sp. P1 segment gut microbial communities from Petit-Saut dam, French Guiana - Co191P1 (SPAdes) (version 2) | ecosystem: Host-associated > Arthropoda: Insects > Digestive system... | reverse complement strand
TTCGCCCTCCGGGCGTTGTTTTCTCCTGGGCCTGCGGCCCGGGCTTTCTCGCCCTCCGGGCATTTTGCCTCCGGCGGGGAACTTTTTGCTCGCCCAAAAAGTTCCTCAAAAACGGCTCCCTCCGGTGGCCCTGCGGGGCTCTTCGCATCACTTCCGACCCCCTCCGGTGCTTTCCTCAATTTGTTTGCATCGGGGGGGGCCGGGGTGGCTCAGTGCTGAAACGAGAAACGCTTCAACCGTGCCATTTGAAGCCACCTCGGAAAATACGCCTCACTCGCAACTCTCCCCTAGCCATTCGAAACAGCCTCGAAAAACACCCTTCACTCGCAACCCTCTTGGAGCTTTCCTCCTCCGCACCCATCAGCGAGGGTCGCGGGGCGTTGCGCAAAATATGGAGGGTGTCAGCACTGCTCTCTGCATTCAACCTCGTGTCTTCGAAAACATTTCTTTCTGCCCTCCGGGCGGGGTTCTTTAACTGAGAATGTTTTTTTTGGGCCTGCGGCCCGGGCCTTTTTTTGAAATGTTTCTCTTCGCCCTCCGGGCGTTGTTTTCTCCTGGGCCTGCGGCCCGGGCTTTCTCGCCCTCCGGGCATTTTGCCTCCGGCGGGGAACTTTTTGCTCGCCCAAAAAGTTCCTCAAAAACGGCTCCCTCCGGTGGCCCTGCGGGGCTCTTCGCATCACTTCCGACCCCCTCCGGTGCTTTCCTCAATTTGTTTGCATCGGGGGGGGCCGGGGTGGCTCAGTGCTGAAACGAGAAACGCTTCAACCGTGCCATTTGAAGCCACCTCGGAAAATACGCCTCACTCGCAACTCTCCCCTAGCCATTCGAAACAGCCTCGAAAAACACCCTTCACTCGCAACCCTCTTGGGGCTTTCCTCTTCCGCTCCCATCAGCGAGGGTCGCGGGGCGTTGCGCAAAATATGGAGGGTGTCAGCAGCAGCTTTTGAAGCCAACCGCCTGCTTTCAGCAGGCGGCTCTATAACGTTGTTGGAGTGTCAATTTTGCATTGCTTTTTGTCAACCCGTGGGTTGACATGAGGTAATGTAAAGTTGGCATATGGGTGTTTGAAAGCCTCGTGTCGAAGACACGAGGTTGAATGCAGAGAGCACTGCTGACACCCTCCATATTTTGCACAGTGTCCCGCGACCCTCGCTGATGGGCGCGGAGGAGGGAAGCCCCAAGAGGGTTGCGAGTGAAGGGTATTTTTCGAGGCTGTTTCGAAGGCCCCAGGGAGGGTTGTGGGTGAGGCATATTTTCCGAGGTGGCTTCAAACGGCACTGCTGACACGCTCCAAGTTTTGCACAGTGTCCCGCGACCCTCGCTGATGGGCGCGGAGGAGGGAAGCTCCAAGAGGGTTGCGAGTGAGGCCAAGGGCCCCGCAGGGCCACCGGAGGGAGCCGTTTTTGAGGAACTTTTTGGGCGAGCAAAAAGTTCCCCGCCGGAGGCAAGACGCCCGAAGGGCAGAAAAGCTCGGGCCGCAGGCCCAAAGAGAACAACACCCGGAGGGTGAAAAAAGCCGGGCCGCAGGCCCAAAAAAAACATTCTCAGTTGGCAACAGAACCCCGCCCCAATGGGCAAAAAAATACCCCCCCTCAAACCCCATAGGGTAAAGGCCAAAAAAACAAACAACCCTGGTGAAGACAGGCAGAGGGAATAGAGGTAGGAGAAGAGGGAGACGATGAGCCTCCTCTTCTCCCAGCCGTGGATGCTGTTAGGCCTTATGGCGGCCGCCCTCCCCCTGTTGGTATACCGCTTCCTCCGCCCTAAGCCCCTCCCCCGCCCCTTCGGCCCCATGGCCTTCGTCCTCTCTAGCCTCCAACGTACCACCTCACTGTGGCGCTTACGCCGACTGCTTATATATATATTGCGTGCGCTGCTGGTGCTTGCCCTCGCCCTTGCCCTCGCGCGCCCCTGGTTGGACAAAGGGGCCACTGCCGCCGCTGCCCTCCAGGGCGAGGCCGCAACCGCCCTCGTGCTGGACGCCTCCTTCTCCATGCGCTATGCCGACGGGAAACAGGCCTTTGAGGTGGCCAAAAGCCGAGCTCTCGAGGTGGTGGAGGCCCTCTCGGAGGCCGAAGCCTTTACGGTGGTGTTGTGCGACGGCAGGCATACCCCAACCCCCCCTCTCTCCCATGAGAAGGCCTTCTGGCGACGCTACTTGCAAGAGGCCCGCCCAAGTTTCCTCCCCGCTGTGCTGAATAACTGCATGGAAACCGCAGTACAACTGCTGCAGCAAAACCCCATGGAGGCCAAACGCCTCGTTGTTGTCAGCGACTTTGCGCGCCATACGCTGCATATGAGTGTGCCGCCTCCGCAGTTGCGCGACGCAAACGGGGACATGCGCCTGCCGTGGGTGGTGCTGCACGCTGTGCATGAGGGCCAAAAACCACCGCAAAACCGCGCGCTGCTTTCCCTGGAGGCCGAAGGGGCAGAGGAGGGAGGACGTTTCGCCTTTGTCGCCACCGTGCAAAACTTCGGCCCTGTGCCCCAAAAGGACGTTGAGTTGGAGTTGCGCGTCAACGGACAAAATGTGGCCCGGGGCCTTGTGGACTTGGCGGCCTATGGCAGCGCCCGCAAAACCCTCTCTGCCCCCCTCGCACCCAACATAGGCCATGAGGTGGAAATACGCCTGGCCGGGGACGCACTGCCCGAGGACGACGCCCAAACCCTATGGCTGCGCCCGCGCGGAGAGTTGCGTGTTTTGCTTATAGACGGCGCCCCCTCCGCGGACAGACAGGCCGACGAGGCCTATTTTGTCGAGTTGGCGCTGGCCCAACTGCCGCAGGCCCGTGTGGTGCTGCGTGACAGCCAGGCCGCTTGGCGCGAAAACCTCAGCCACTATAGCGTGGTGTTTATGCTGAATACCCCTCCACCCCCGAAGGAAGCTACAACCGCACTGAAGGCCTTTGTGGAAGCCGGTGGTGGCCTTTGGGTTTCGCTGGGGGACAACCTCCAACTGGAAGCGTGGAACCAAGCCATGGCGGCGTTTTTGCCAAGGCCTTTGCGTTGGTTGAAGGGTACTTCCGCCAAAATAAGCCCCCCTCAAAGCCCCCACCCGGTGTTGCAACCCTTTATAGGAGAGGGCCTTGAGGGGTTGCTGGCTGCGCGTTTTTCCCGTTATGCTTTGCTGGAGGCCCATGCGGAGGAGGCGAAACCTATGGAGGTGCTGTTGCGGTTGGATGAGGGTGCGCCTTTGCTGGTGGCGCATGCGCTTGGCAGGGGGCAGGTGTTGACATATGCCAGCAGCGCGGACAGGGACTGGAACGACTTGCCGTTGCGCACGGCTTTTTTGCCCCTCATTCAGCGCAGCGCGCAGTGGCTTTCAAACAGCCTTTTGGACAAGGAGGTACCCACAACAACCGTTGGACAAACCATACGCCTTCCCTCTCCCCAAAGTACCTATATAGGGCCGAATGGGGAGGAGGTGGAGCCGGAGCCCGACGGCGCGGACTATGTGCAGTTGGGGCCGTTGAGTGCGCCGGGGTTGTGGTGGCCCAAGGGCCGTGGGGAGCAGGCCGTGCCGGTATGGGCCAAACCTTTGGTGCAGGAGAGTGACTTAGCCCTTTTGGAAATGGACGAAGTACGTGCTTGGTTTGGCAACCCGCACATTGCCGAAGCTGGAGGGGAGCGCCGGCGGCCGTTGTGGACGGTGTTGTTGTTTTTGGGGTTTGTGGTTTTTTGCGCTGAGTTATGGTTGCTGGTGAAGCCCTAGGGGGGTGTGTTTTTTTCAGCAGCAATGGTTTGCAAGGGGGTTTTTTCCATATTGTTTGGAGGCGGAGGGCCTATGGAGGGGGGAGAGGTGTTTTGCGGTAGACAAAGGCATAGAGGGTAGGGAGCACAAACAAGGTGAGGAAGGTGGCGCTGACGAGTCCGCCGATGACGACGGTTGCCAAAGGCCGTTGGACTTCGGCTCCGGGGTTGGTTGAGAGTGCCATGGGAATGAAGCCCAAGGCTGCGACGCTTGCCGTCATAACAACGGGGCGGAGGCGGGAGATGGCGCCTTCAAAGGCGGCTTGGTGAGGTGGTTTCCCTGCTTTTTTGAGTTTATTGACAGTCATCACCAGAACGACTCCGTTGAGGACAGAGATGCCGAAGAGGGCGATGAAGCCGACAGCTGCGCTGATGGAGAAGTGCATTTGTCGCATGGCGAGAAGGAAGACGCCGCCGACTGCGGCAAAGGGGACATTCAAATAAATGAGTGCGGCGGACTTGAGGGAGCCGAAGGCCATATAAAGCAGGACAAGAATAAGGCCGAGTGCGAGGGGAACGGCAATGACGAGGCGCTCATAAGCTGCGCTCAGGTTTTCGAATTGGCCGCCCCAGCGCATGGTATAGCCTGGAGGAAGTTGAATTTGGTGGGCAATGGCTTCTTGGGCGTTGGCGACAAAAGACGAAAGGGCGACTTGGCGGACGTTGACTTCGACGTTGGTTCTCCGGCGGACTTGCTCCCTGCTGATGCTGGCGGGTGAGTCCACCACTTGAATGTTTGCAATTTGGGCCAGGGGAACCAGTGGGCCATTGTTGCCGCTCACAGGGAGTGAGCGAATTTGCTCGAAGTCATTCCTGAGGGAATAAGGGACGCGGACTTGGAGTGTGAAACGCCTCTCGCCCTCATAAACCTCACCGACTTTTCTTCCCCCGAGGGCTTCAATGGCGTCCAAAGCATCTCTCACGGAGATGCCATAGCGAGAAGCAGAAGCCCTGTCCACCGTCACCTCAAGGGTGGACAAGCCGGTGAGTTGCTCTCCTCGAATGTCCGTTGCTCCGGGCACATTGCGGAGGACATTTTGCACTTGGAGGCTGAGTCTCTCGAGTGTTGCCAAGTCATCACCGAAGATAGTAATAGCCACATCCGAGCGGGAGCTATTAATGAGCTCAGACATTCTCAGTTGAATGGGCTGGGAGAATGAAAACCCGAGGCCAGGAAGTGCTTCGGAGAGGCGTTGGGACATTTTTTGAATGAGGGTTTCTTTGGAGTTGGTTGTTTTCCATTCCGAGGGTGGCCGCAGCATAATAATAACGTCCGACAACTCGACACCCATTGGGTCCGTTGCGATTTCGGGGCGGCCTGTTTTTGAAACAACGGTGGTGACTTCCGGAAACTCGAGGAGAATTTTTTCAAAACGTGTGGCGCCCAAAATACTTTCTTCGAGGGAGACGCTGGGGAGGCGGCTGATTTGAACGGCAATGGCGCCTTCGTCGAGGTTGGGAATAAACTCTGCGCCCATGCGGGAAGCGACGAGGCCTGCTGTCAGCAGCAGGAGCAAGGAAACCAGCATGACTTTTTTAGGGTGTTTCATGAGGGGGGAGAGCATGCGGGGATAAACACGGTGGAGCATTCTGACAATGGGCAACTCTTTTTCTCGAACGTTTTTTCGAAGGAAGGTTGCGACGAGTGCGGGGACGAACGTCAGTGCTGCGGTGAAGGCGCCCAGCAGTGCGAAAATGACGACGAGGGCCATGGGTTTGAACATTTTTCCTTCAATGCCCTCGAGGGTGAGGATGGGGACATAGACGAGGATGATGATGGCGCCTCCGAAGAGGGCGGCTTTTTGCACATCCAAAGTAGAGCCCAAAACCACTTCAGAGGCTTCCCTATAACTCATGGGCCGTTGTTTGTTTCGGGTTGCGGCGGCAAGGTGAACGACGGCGTTTTCGACGACAATAATGGTTCCATCGACGACGATTCCAAAGTCAATGGCGCCAAGACTCATGAGGTTTCCGCTCAGTCCGAGCATATGCATGGCAGAAACAGCGACGAGCATGGAGAAGGGGATGGCGGCAGCAACAATGAGGCCGCCGCGTATGCTTCCGAGGAGAAACAAGAGGACGGCAATGACGAACAAGGCTCCGAGAGTCAGGTTTTCTGCAACGGTTCGAATGGTTTTGTCGACAAGCTCCGCACGGTCATAAAAAGTTTCAATATAGACACCCTCTGGAAGGGAGGGGGAGAGTTCCGCCACTTTTGCTTTGACGTCTTCGACAACTTTTCTGCCGTTGGCGCCAACAAGCATCATGACGATACCTGTGACGACTTCTCCTCTGCCATCCCGTGTGACAGCGCCATGTCGAATGAGGGGTGCTGTTTGGACGCGAGCAACATCCCTCACGCGCACAGGGACACCGTCGTCCCGTGTTTCAACGAGGACGTCGCCAATCTCATCCAAGTGTTGAATACGGCCCTCGCCGCGAACCAAGAGTTGTTCGCCTGAGCGAATCAAATACCCACCTCCTGCGGTTGCATTGTTTTTTTCCAAGGCTTCAAAGAGGTGGTTGAGGGAGAGGTTCAACGCTCTCAAACGCTCAGGCAAAACTTCAACCTCATAGGTTTTGAGCTCTCCGCCGAAAGAGTTGACTTCGACGACGCCGGGGACGGAGCGCAACTCATAGGCGATGAACCAATCCAACAGGGAGCGCAACTCCATGGGGGAGTGGCAGGGTTTTTCATGGGAGCACATGTGGCGGCTGCGGACTTCAAATTGAAATATTTCTCCAAGTCCGCTGCTCAAAGGCCCCAATTCCGGAGAAATGCCCGGAGGCAACATGTCTCTGACTTGAATAAGGCGCTCAGAAATAAGTTGTCTTGCGCGCAAAAGGTCCATGCCCTCTTCAAAAATGACGGTGACAGCGGACAAGCCGAAGCGGGAAATGCTGCGGATGTTGGTGACGCCGGGCAACCCGCTCATAGAGGACTCAATGGGGAACGTAATGGTACGCTCAACGTCCACAGGCCCGAGGGAGGAGGCCTGGGTGAGCACTTGGACTTGGACATTGGTAATGTCAGGCACAGCGTCAATGGGAAGGTGCAACGCGCTGCGTGCGCCGACAAAAGCAATCAGCAAGACGAAAGCAAACACGAGGAGGCGCCATTTGAGGCAGGCTTCAACAAGTTTTTTCATATGGATTCCTCAGTCAGAGATAGCGTCCATCAACTCTTTATGTTTGAGGATGCTTTTCAAAGTGAAGGTACCGCTGAGGGCGATGGGGGCATTTTCTTGAAGGCCGGAGAGAACTTCGAAGAAGCTGCCTGCTCTTCTGCCGAGGGTGACAGGTTGAGGCCGAAAGAGGTTGGTGCTTTCCTCATAGGTGAAGACGATGGGTTGTCCATCCATGCTTGCGATGGCTTCTATGGGCACAGACAAGACACGCTCATTGGGTTGTCCGCCCAAAAGCTCTATGTTTCCGAAGAGGCCGCTTCGAAGTTTGGGCTCTGGGTTTTCAAGCAAAATCCAAATAGGGAGGGAGCGGGTTTTGGCGTCCAGGGAGGGCTCAATATAGTGGATGGTACCTTTGAAAGTGGTTTCGGGGAAGGCGTGAAAGCGAACGAGGACTTCAGAGTTAGGGACGAGGCGGTTGATTTCAAGCTCCGGGACATTGCCGCGTACCCATATTTGGCTTTGGTTGGTAATGGTGAAGACAATTTGCTCCGGGGATGCAATTTCTCCGACGGTTGCATGGATGGTGCTGATGAGGCCCTCTATGGGGGAGAGCAGCGAAAGCTCTCCTCCGCTCCCGGAGCCGAAGACGGACAGTTGACTGCGCAAGCCGTCGGCTTCTGCTTTGAGCTCTGCGACATGTGTTTGGGCCTCAATGAGCGAGCGTTGAGCGCCAATGCCCTCTGCGGAGAGTTGTTGTTGACGCCGGAGGGCGGCTTCGGCTGCGGAGAGGCGGGCACGCAGTTGGTTAAGGCGGGAGCGTGCGGCAGACACGTCTGTTGAGGCGACGATTCCAAGGAGTTGCCCTTGTTTGACATGCTCTCCGATGGAGACGACGACTTTGGTGAGGCGTCCTGAAACCAGAGGCCAGACATGCGCAGTACTGTTGGGGCGCAGTTGTGCTTCTGCAGGAATGGCCATGCCTCCACTCAATGAGCGCAACTGTGCAACACCGACGCGGATGCCAACCCGCTCAGCAACGCTTGGGAGCAAATGGATTTCGCTGGGCAAAGTGTTGGTGTCTGCAGCGGGGGGCTGTGGGGTGGGGGGAGCATTTTGCGTGCAGGCATTCAGCAGGATGAAGGAGGCAAAACAAAGGTGGAGGGTATATTTCATGGCATAGGGAGGGTTTGGTGAGAAATGCCGACGCCGACATTTTTCTCGAGGTGGATGAGGGCGGCGAAATAGTCACGTTGAGCGTTGAGTGCGTCATTTCGAATTTCGAGAAAGCGTTTGGCGCCTGCGGAGAGGGAGAGGATGTCGATTTCTCCAAGCTCAAACGCTCTGCGCAGCAGGCTCAAATTTTCTTCAAAGCGCGGGAGAATATCATCGCCATATGCGCGGCTACGCTCCATAGCGGCAAGGACTTCGCTCCGAAGTTGTGCAATTTTTCCATAGAGCAGTTGGTGGCCAACGAGGAGCTCTCTTTTGCTGATGGCGACTTCTGCTTGGGAGCGTGATTTTTCCCCTTGGTTGGTTTGGAAGCTGGGGATAGGGAAGGAGAGGGCGCCCATGAGGATGCTGCTGCTGGGGCTATGGGGCTGTTTACCTTCATATTGGTATTGGAGGCCGACAGAGGGGCGAGGCCAGGCATTTCGGCGAGAGAGTGTGAGGCGGGCCTGGGCCTCTTGGAGTTTGGCGAGGGCGATTTGCAGGCGCGGGAGGTTTTGGTGGGCCATTTCCACGAGTTGCTCTTGTGAAGGGAGGGCCTGAGGGGAGGAGAGGGCCCCCACGGGTTTAGGAGGGGGGTTTGCCGGCCAGCCGGACAATTGTGCGAGTTGGATGCGGGCGGACAGGAGTGTTTGTTGGGAGGCGACAACGGTTTGTTGGGCCTGAGCAACCTCGGCCTGAGCAATTCTCAAGGAGAGGGGGGAGGTTTCTCCGATGGAGATTTGGCGCTCAACGACGTGCAGAACTTCCAAGTGGAAGCTGAGGATGCGCTGAGCGAGTTTCAGTTGCTCATCCGCGAGCAATGCGGCATAGAATGCTTCTCGAATGTCGCAAGAGACTTCCCAAAGCACCTGTTGAATTTCCGCATCCGCAAGCTTCAGGTTTTGGTTTGCGCTGGACATTTGCAGCCCGCGCTCCCCGGCGACATATATTTGTTGCATAAGCGAAGCATTGACACTGACGCCTGTGCCGGGGCGTCCGAAGAGTGGGCCTGCGGCCAGGGCCAACTCTGGATTAGAAGGCAGGAGGGCCGAAGCGGCGACAAGGTTAGCCTCTGCGCGCAGGCGTATGCTTTGGGCCACGAGGAGGGCAGGAGAGTGTTGTTGTGCAAAAGCGAGCATTTCCTCCAGAGAGACTTCCTGTACCTCGGCCTGGTTTGGAAGCATACCTGGCGAAGGGGCGGGTATTTCTCTGTTTTCTGCATGTGCTTGTGAGAGACAGAAGAGAAAGGCGACGAAATAATTTTTAAGCATGGCCTAGAGTTGAAGGGGGGAGAATTTTTACTCAAAGCCGGAGACGGTGCGGGAGAAGAAATATTCACCTTCAAGTTTCATTTTTTTACAGGTGGCAGCAGTGGGGGCAGGTAGCAGGCCAATTTGCCCCTCCAGCCACAAGGAGTCCCCATTTACCTCCTTGCGGTTGGGAGAGGTTTGCCATAGACTCCGTCGAGAATATTCTTTGCAATTTTCAAGTGTTCTCTTTGCAGGAGTTGTGTTGTGCATTTGGATGAGCTTGTGTTGGTGGTATGTTTGGAGGAGCCAACGCGGTGGCTTTATTCTGAAGACCACCACCTTTCCTGGTTGGGTGTGTTGAAGGTGTTTTTGTGATGGGCGCCTCTTGGATGCGAACGCACCTCAAGAAGGCATGGCGGTTTTTGCCGCCTGCCCTGCGGGAGTTTCCCCTAAAGCTGTTATGCCTTATGCGTATAGGCCGTCGTCGGCACATACAAGCGCTGGCAAACACCCCCACCTACATTATTGGCAATTTCCGGGCAGGCGGAGGGCTTTCGCGCTCAGCGGAACTCTATGTTGAGCAAATGCGCCAAGAAAACAGCCAATGTTTTTGCGTAGATGTTAGCAAAGAAATGTTGCAAAGTCTCAAAAAGGAGGGTTCTTTTCTCAGTTTAGCGGAGGTGAAGGGGGAGGTGGGTGCCGGTTGTGCCATTATTCACCTGAACCCACCGCAGTTTTTATGGCTTTTGTGCAAACTGGGGAAGAAATTTTTTGAGCACAAACACATGATTGCCTATTGGAACTGGGAATTGGAGGACATTCCCCCCCTATGGAAATTTGCCTTGCGCTTTGTGGATGCGATTGAGACGCCCAGCACTTTCGCCCGCGATGCTGTTGCCCGAAACACCCCAAAAGCAGTGACAGTACACCCTCATGTGGTATTGCCGCCCAAAGCCGTGAAACAATCATTTTGCCATGACGGCAAGTTGCGCTGCCTTTTTGTTTTTGGTATGGCTTCGCTCGTTTCCCGCAAAAATCCCCAGGCCACGGTGGCCGCTTTTTTGCGTGCCTTCGCCCCAGGAGAAGCTGAACTAACCATAAAAGTTATTCAAGCTGAGGCCAACACAGCTGCTTGGAAGGCATTGAAGGCTTTGGTTGCCCCCCATCCGCACATTCGCCTCATATCCGAATGGATGGACGATGCGGCCCTGGAGCGCCTATTTTTGGCGCATGACGTATATCTCTCGTTGCACCGCTCAGAGGGATATGGCCTAACCATCCGCGAGGCCATGTTGCGCAACCTATACGTGGTGGCGACGGGCTGGTCGGGCAACATGGATTTTATGAAAGGGGAGCGGGCATTTGCCGTTCCCTACACCCTGGTTCCCGTGAATGACACATTTTTTGGGAACGTCCCCAATGCCCGTTGGGCCGAGCCGGACACAGAGGCAGCAGCGGAAATTTTGAGAAATATCCGTCAACGCCTTGTTTTTTTAGCTGACGACAAACTGGCATGTCGCCCAAATGCCCTGTGAGAGACTGGACATGAACATTTTTCGGCTGCTTTTTTCCAGCTTTTTTCGCATATGGGGCATTCTTCCCAAAGCCTTGAGAAGGAACGTCGTGGCTTTGTTTGTCCTGATGCTGCTTTTGGGACTGCTTGAGCTTGGCAGCATCATCAGCCTTTCTTTCTTTGCGGGTGTGCTTCATGCACCAGAGCAAATATTGGATTTGCGGTTTATAGCAGCCTTGCTTAGGCGAGTCCCCAGGCTCGCAGCGCTTTTCGCTGATACGCGCTACATTATGCTGTGTACGGTTCTCCTGCCCATTGTGCTGATTATAGCGAAAAACCTTTTTACAGCCATTGTTACCTGGAAAACCAGCTTACTTGGCAGCAAAGCAGCCAATTATGTAGGCAGTGAAATTATGCGGCGTTTTGTTCATATGCCCTACGACTGGCACCTTTCCTCTTCAAGTGCCGACACACTTACCAAACTCTCCTGGCGCCAATCTTTGGGACAACTGTTGCTGCAAAACCTTGTAGCTTATAGCAATTTTATTGTCTCCGGATTGCTCTTTTTGGGACTGTTTCTCTATGCTCCAGGGCTAACGTTGCTCGTGGTTTGTGTTATGGCCATCGTCGCCATAAGTCTGTATGGCAGCATACGCAAGGGCATTGACCGTGCATCTGATGGTTTTGCCAAAGCTCAGACCGAAGAGTCGCGCACCTCCATGGCTGCTGTGCGTGGTATACGTGAAATACTCATTTATCAGCAGCAGCCGATGTTTTTGCGCGCCATTGCCCAGGCCATGGACAAGGGCGTACGGCCTCAAGCTTTTCTCGGCTTTACGCCGCCCATTCCCTCTTGGGTGCTGGAGAGTGCGGGCTTTTTGTTGGTAGCTCTGAATCTGGCTTGGCTGGTGCTTGTGCGGAATGCTGGCCAGTCGGAAATTATTACAGATATCACCATGCTTATCCTTACAGCCTGGCGCGTGCTGCCTTCGCTGAACCGGGCGGTTGGCGCCATTGTGAATATCCGTGCTCATAAGCCCATGGCCATCCCCTGCCTTGAATATATGGAAAGCCTTGGAGAAGTTTCTGAGCAGGTGCCTTCGGCGGAATTGGCAAACTTTGCCGTGCGTGAAAGCATTTGTTTAGAAAATGTGCATTACCGTTACCCTGGAGCGCAGGAAGATGCGTTATGTGGAATTAGTCTGGAAATTCCCAAAGGGGCTTGCGTGGGTTTTGTGGGAAAATCCGGGGCGGGCAAAAGCACCCTTATCAACATTCTTTCCGGTTTGTTGCAGCCCACACAGGGCCAAATGCAGGTGGATGAGCGCGAAATGGATGCTTCTGTTTTAGCCTCTTTTCGCCGCAAAATCGGCTATGTGCCGCAAAACCCCTATCTCATGGCTGGGACTGTGGCGGAAAACGTTGCTTTCAGTGAGTGGGGCCGTCCCATGGATGAAGAGCGGCTTCGCAAAGTTTCGCTACAGGCGGAGATGGATTTTTTGGGAGAGGATTTTGAGGGGTTGGAGCGTAAAATCGGCGAAAACGGGGCGGGTCTGTCCGGTGGACAAGCCCAACGTATAACCATTGCCCGCGCCCTCTATCCCGCTCCTGACGTGCTTATTTTCGACGAAGCCGCAAGTTCTTTGGACCATGTGACAGAAGCGGCCATACAGCGGACCGTCAGTGCTTTACCGCAGGGCATGACGCGCATATTCATTGCCCACAGGCTTAGCTCGTTGCAGCAGTGCGACACCATATATTGGCTGGAGGGAGGGAGGATTGTCCGCCAGGGGGCTGCACAAGAAATTTTGAAGGAATATGTGTCCTAACAACTCTGGGGGGTTTGCGTGTTATGGCCAAATAATGCGCAAATGGGGTATTTTTTCTACGGCGTATGGCCATGCTAGAAAGGGGCCTGTTGGCAGCACACTCAACCATTCGAAACAGCCAATATCGCATCCAGCATCTGGCGTGCGCTTTCCTCCCAGGTTAGGCGGGGCATTTGGGAGGAATCCGGGATATTCCCCCGTTGTGCCCGCGTCCACCACGTTTCTATGTCCTCTGACAAATGAGCCGCGTTGTCGATGCGGACATAAGTGGCGAAATCCCCCGCTATTTCGTGAAAAACAGGAATGTCTGAACAAACAATGGGTGTTTTGCAACTCGCGGCTTCTATAAGGGGCAGACCGAAGCCTTCGCCCTTTGAAACGAACAACAATCCTTTGGCGTTGGTATAGAGCCACGATAACTCCTCGTCGGAAGGGTTTTCGATGAACACAAGACGTGGCTCGACATTGTCGCGCAACTGCTTCATTACTTTCTCCACAAACCACCCTTCTTTGCCCGCGACACACAATGACAGCTCCACGCCAGCCTTCCAAAGCTGTTCCATGGCTTCTATGGCCAAGGCATGGTTTTTTCGTGCCTCAATGGTCCCAACCATGAGCAGGTATGCGGTACTCTGCAGGCATTTCGTTTTCTGTGTGCCTTGGAAATCTCTGTTGCCAGCGTTGAAATTCGTCCCGTTATGCGAACAGGAAAATTTGACATTTTTCAATAAATTCGGATGGTTTTCGCTCAGCCATTGGCGCGCAGCCTCCATGGTGGCACGAGAAACGCAGTGCAAAACATCGCTTATTTTTAAGGTATCCAAAAGATATTTCTCAAAAGATGGGGGAAGCCACGATAAGAATACCTCGGGCATTAGGATGGGAAGGATATCGTGTAAGATCGAGACAATGGTTGTTCCACTTTCCTTAATGCCCCGGAAATGAGTCATCATTTCGACATAGGGTCCCCACGCATCAAGCAAGAGCAGAATATCGCCAGGCTGGAAAACGATAGCATCATTTTCACTGCTAGCATAACAAAGGTGTTCATCTTTGGCGATGATGCCTTGAGAAGAAAGCCACTGTGATGCGGAAACGAAACGGTTTCCGTCGAAACGTATCGCGCTGGGTTCCAGGTTCGTCAAGTTGCGGCGGTATAGCTCGCGAGTGATTTCCCTCACAACGCGCTGGGTTCCTCCCTCTATATCTGTTTTCGAAATCTCGGTGAGATCGATATACAGCCGCCGTTTCGAAAATTGCGGTCGGCAGAATTCAGACAGGCATTTTGCGGCCATTGTTCCCAAGTGCTGTTTGTCTTGCGTTTCCAGATATGGGCCGAACGCTTCTGCGAGTGCATTTGTTCGCTCCAGCCGACAACGGCCATAAAAATCGTGTATAGCGGCAGCATATTGGGCTGCGCAGTGGGCTGGGTTGTGATGCTTATGGACGTATTCGCGAGCTGCAGCACCCAGTGTGTGCCGACGCTCTGAATCTCCCAGCAATTCGTTGATGGCGCCAGCCAATTCCGTTACATCAATCGGATGGTTGATTTTACGCACAATGTTATTGGGATAATCAGTGAAGCTTGCATAATCATTGAAAATAAGCGGTACTCCATTGGCCAGGCAGTCCAAGACGGCACCTGATGTTTCGCCTCGGGAAATTTCTCTAAGTTGAACTGCCACATCCGTTACCGAAAGCCATTGCTGATACGCGTTATCATCGACAAAACCCGTTATTTGAATCCGATTCTCTATTCCCGACTGGTGGATTAACTGCTGTAAGTGACACCCAAATTCGTCCCCTGACAACTGGCCGACAAAAATGAGATGGAGTCGGTTATCGTCCGCAAGGGGGTTTGTGAGCAGGGCTTGAAGCAGCAGGTCGCCACGCTTGGTATCTGCGACGTGTCCGAAGCTCGCGATAACCAGTGCTGGCTCGGGAATACCCAGCTTTCGGCGGATCGCTTCTCGCTTCTGCTCATCCATTTTCGGCGGAAGTATCCGGAGGTGGTTGATGATACGGTATGGTGCACGAAAGCCCTCCGGATAATGTTTGCGGGCAACAGTCAGAGCAAAGGGCGAATGAGAGATGATGCCCAAGGCTTGATTCAGCACTCGTTTGGTGCATGGCAGTTCAATCAGAGTTTCATGCTCGTTTTGGGTCTGATTTGGGCCAGCATTCAGCTGGCATCTTGCCCGGTGACCGTGTGAATACAGCATCTCCCGAAGGAACAGCCCAGGGTAATTCATTGCACGATCCATATGGCGCAATATAAGGCCAAGAAATACATCGTGCAGCGCCACTACGCCGGGGAAACGTTCCAAAAGGCTGAACATGTGGGAATGGAAAGGGGAGTTGCCAAATTGGTAGAGGATGAAGTCATAAGCATCGGCTACAGCCTCAAAAGTGGAATAATGGTATATTTTGAAGGCTGAACGACAAAAATCATCCGAAACTGTTTGTTCGTCAATATAGACATCAATGTCAAAATAGCGTGCCAAAAATGGCAAGAGCTCAGCTGAATAGTTAGAGATTCCTGACTTGGCCGGTGGCAGCGGTGTAAGGAACGCGAGGCGCTTTTTGGGCAGACACCCTTCGAGCATACAAGTGATGCCAGCATGGCGCTTACGCTGGATAGCTTCGTCGAAGGCTTCCAGCGCCAGGCGTCCCGTTCGCTCAAAGGTAAATTCCTTGGCCCTCGACAAGCCATATTGGCGCAAATCGTCAGTGAATGCTCGATTGGTTAGGGCATGATACAGCACTCTGGCGATGTCGTCGTTGGAATGTGCGTCAAAGAGGGCATCCTGACGGACGATGATTTCGCGGATGCTGGAATTGTTGCCGCCGATAACCGGTGCTCCGCAGGCCATAGCTTCAAGCACAGGCAGCCCCAGGCCTTCGTATAACGATGGAAATATGAATATGCTGCATCCCGCATAGAGGGCACGCAAATCAGCATCCGGCACGAATCCCGTGAATATGAGTTCGTTGGCACTCAGGCCAAGCGATGCAGCCTGACGTTTGTGACGCGTTACGGTGTTTTCGTCTAAGCGGCTGATGACGACCAACTGATGCTGGGAACGAACATTGCCGGGCAACTTTGCAAAAGCAGCAATGGCTCCACCGAGGTTTTTGTGCATTTCGACGTTGCCAGCATAAAGAATATAGGGCCGCTGGATGCCCCATTTTTTACTTACTGCGTTGGAATCCAACAGAACAGAGGCTTCCGCCAGAAATGAAGATGGCAACCCGCCCCAGATTGTAACGATGCGCCAAGGCTCAATACCCAACCTATCTATGGCGTCTCGGCGGCTGGCTTCGGAAATGGAAAGCAACAAATCAGCCCTCTGCAGCCAAGCTATCCGGGAAAAATACCACTGGCGCATGTGGGGATCTGACAAAAAGTGTTCTTGAAAAACCAAAGGGATAAGATCATACAACGTGACTGACAAAACTTGCCCAGGCCCCAGTTGCGTCGGGTCTGGATAGCTGAAACGTGATTCCCACTCGAAACCGCTCGATACATGGATGACATCCGGACGCCAAGGGGCCACGAAAGCCGAATAACACAGAGCATCAAGCTTTTCTCGATCGCCGCCATTCCAGATATGCCCTGTTGGCCAATCGGGAATCAGCGGCATGCGAATGGATCGTTGGGGTGAAACAGCGGACACATCCGGCTGATATGGCAGAGCGTTCGAACGCAGGGCAAAAAGCTCACGCTGCCCAAGCTGTTGGGCAGCAGCATTAAAAAGGGACTGGGAATAGCGGCCAACTCCGCGGAGAGCTGAAGCTGTTTGGCAGGCTTGCAGGTCAAAAAGGATGCGTAGTGTGGCATTATCGGTCAATGAGTCAGTCATGAATACGTTCTCCCAAAGGCCATTTTGTTGCTGCAACCTTGAGTGCTGTTTCCAGTTCCATTGCTTTTGCATCAAGGGGACGCGAAGTTTGTTTGGCTGGAATGACATAGGCGTGAGCATGGGGGTGAAAGAGGCGCTGATAGAAAAACGCAGCAAAGCGGTTTTTTTTAAACCTCAGAAAAAGCTTCGGAAAACAGCGACGTACACCGGCGATGGCTACCCGAGCAGCAGCACGAAATGGGGTCATTATTCCGCGAAGGGGATGAAACTGTATTCGGATCCTTGTGCCATCTTTTTTTTTGCCACGAGCAAACAGTTTGCGTAACAATCGACCGCAAAAACGCAGAGGTTTGGTCAAATACCAGGAACGCGACCTCAAAACAATATTGAGTTGGGCGAAGGCTTCGTTAAGACGGTGTTCTGTTTCTGCCAGACGATGTTCTGTTTCTGCCAGACGGTGTTCTGTTTCTGCCAGACGGTGTTTTGCTTCTGTAAGACGGTGTTCTGTTTCTGCCAGACGGTGTTCTGTTTTTTCAAGATGATGTTTTGTTTCCTTGAAGCAGTGTTCCATCTCCGTTTTTTGGTTGTTAATGAATTGATACTTTGTATGCCATAGGATGCTATCCAGACCACCCTTCAATTTCTCATTGTCAGACAGCAAAGGTTTTTTAGACATGAATTTTTTAAATACTTCGCGCAAAATTTCCTGACATTCATTTTTTGGTTTGTCTGCAACATTCCCCAAAAGAATCTCAAAACTCGGCGTATATTCACGAATGACACGAGAAAAAAAGTTTTCGATTTCAAAACTAAAATCATTTTTGAAGTCAATATGAAATGCTGGAAGGTTATACAGATGGCTCATCGTGAGCAGTCCGCCCGATGAGAATGAGACAACAGCGACAATATCCAAATCATAGATTTCCGATGGGCGCGTATCATCCCAAAAATACAAATGGGATTTCGGAAACGTATTCCGAAGCGATGATTGGATCTCAATTGCGCTACGTGGATGAATTTTGAAAATAATCTTATATCCAGCATCAATCAAACGCGACATAGCTTCTTTGTACAAAAAAAGGGCACGTTGCGTCTCGGAATGCACAAACATGCTGTATTGTCCCAAAAACAAAACAACTTTGTCAGATTTTTGAAACGAAATATTCATTGGATAGCGGGATGCCATGTCAACGGCGATTTGCTTGAACAGGGCTCTGTCCAGCTTTTTTATGCAGATATCCTTAGCATTGATAAAGTCGAATTTGTCATGCATCAACAGGAAAAATGCCCCAGCAACAGATGGGTCATCATAATATTTGATATATGAAGTCAATCCCTCTTCAATGAAAAAACATTTCGCCTGTTTGAATTTTCCTTTGATTGCATGATGAACAAAATAATGGGGTATGGTATAAACTTCGTCAATCTTGTCAAATGGAATACGCTCATTTAATGCGTCGAAGTCATAATTTGTTGGCATTATTTCAGAAAACCCTCTGCCAAGGGCCAAGTCCATGTGATATTTGTAGAAAGAGTTGTTTCCCTGCTCGTTCGATATTAGGAGAAAATCGTCCGCATCCTCGGAAAATTGTTCTCTAAGCGTGAAAATGTTGAGCAATGAAAAGAGTCCACTTGAGACAAATACACGTTTTTTACGTTTTCGCATGGGTGCTTCATTCACCTTCAAACTGTTGGAGAGAGACAGATTGTCCTCTTCAAGGGCGTGCGACATACACGGGATAAACAGCGTATCTTCAGATTTTGTTTGCATATCAATGAATCTCTTGGACAACGCTTGCGTTTCCTGTTTTTCATTTGCCAGAGAGTTGCTCTTGGAATGATTGCTGAGGTCAACGGCAAGTCGCTCGATTTCCCGTTGCTCTCCGGCTTCGTCCTTTTTTCCCACCTCAAGACAGCGAAAGGTGTCAAGTGGCATCGCCTCAGATACCCGGAGAAAAAGGTTTTCATAATAGTTTCGGTTTGAAATGGCCCACGCTTCCGCCTTTTTTAAATCATGAAACGACGCGACCACCGGAATTTTGGGGCCGTATTGTTTCAAAAACCCATCAATCTTCCATGTGTTTGAAGGAAGAGCGACAAAAGGGATTTTCGCTGTTATAGCAAAACAGACCCCATGGTGTCTGGCGGTATGGAGTATTGCCGCAGTGGACAATGTTGCGGGACCTTTGCTCCACGTCCTAGCCGCGTCAGCCCGTGCGAACGGCAAGAAAAAAACGTTTTCGTGATGTTCCGAGGCGCGCTTTTTAATTGCTTCACCAACATCGTTTGCCCGAAAAGGATGCCAATCTGTCAATACAACTTTGCCGAAGAGGTCAGCAAGTTTGTCATTTGTGAATGATGCGGCGTAGCTGGAGTCAAGAACGAGCCTTGCCCTCAGCCCTCTTGATTTTGCATATTCAAAAGAGTGGAAATCCCTGACGGTAAAATCGTCCAATTTTGCGATGACGTTTTCATGGAATTCGCTGTCTTGATAAACAGTATTTACCAACAGCGTGATTTTCCTTAGCTGCTGGGCGGCACCGAGTGCGGCCAGCCAGGCAAGTCCGGCACCGTGGTGTATGGTGCCTTCGCCATTCAGGATAACCGCATCAACACTCTCTATGCGCTGACGAAAGCTGTCATCGCGTAACAGATGTTCGATCGAAGAAGGTCCTCCCGGGTTCGGAATACCGTGGTTCCAGCCAATAAAGAAACGCTCGACTATTTGGTGTCCTGAACGGCCCAACATCCGAGCATGCGCATTCGATACGGCATTGCAGCCCCAATGTGCCTCAGCAGCCGTATCATTAAGCAGGGCTATTTTCATTTGCTAAGCTCGGACAAATAGGCAAGGCAGAACCTTGATTATTTTTTTCAACAAAACGACCATTCCTATTCTCCTTTGGTTGCCCGAGTACACGTCACCCAAGCTGTTCGCCCAATTAGCAAAAGGCTTTCACGCCGTCATCTGTTATTGCCCTGATGTGAACTCATTCGCGCCGAGGCTGTCCCTGCGGATTTTCTTTTTATCTCTGGCAGCGTGCCTTGACGCGCTTCTTTTGCCCAAAACAAGAGAATGCATGCCTGCGCTGAATGAAATTTATCGTGTTTTTGAAGCCTCTCTGGTCTAGAGGTTGCCTTGGGTTTTCTGACTTCAACACTTTCTTTTGGGAATACCAAAAATGAAAAAAGCACTGATTACGGGCATAACCGGACAAGACGGCGCCTATCTGGCGCGGTTGTTGCTCGCCAAAGGCTATGAGGTGCACGGTGTCAAACGCCGTTCTTCACTCTTCAATACCCAGCGTTTGGATGATATTTACCAGGGCGCACACGTCAAGGATAAACGTTTCTTCTTGCACCACGGTGATTTGACGGACAGCACGAACATCATCCACTTAGTACAAAAAATTCAGCCCAACGAAATATATAACCTCGGCGCGCAAAGCCATGTGCGGGTGTCCTTCGAGTTGCCGGAATATACAGCCGATGTGGATGGCCTTGGCACGTTGCGCGTGCTGGAAGCTGTCCGCCTCCTAGGTTTGGAAAAGAAAACCCGCGTCTACCAAGCCTCCACCTCCGAGCTATATGGCCTTGTCCAAGAAGTGCCGCAAAGAGAAACCACCCCATTTTATCCCCGCTCTCCCTATGCCTGCGCCAAACTCTATGGCTATTGGATTACAGTCAACTACCGAGAGGCCTATGGCATATACGCTTGCAACGGCATCCTCTTCAACCACGAATCCCCCATGCGAGGTGAAACCTTTGTTACGCGCAAAATCACCCGCTCTCTTCCGCGCATCGTCTTGGGTATGGATGATTGCCTATATATGGGCAATTTGAGCGTCCTGCGTGACTGGGGCCACGCTCGGGACTATGTGGAGATGATGTGGTTGATGCTCCAGCAGGACAAACCCGAAGATTATGTCGTCGCCACAGGAGAACAACATTCGGTGCGTGAATTCATTGATGTGGCAGGTGCTGCCTTGGGTTTGACGCTTGCTTGGCAGGGCGAGGGTGTGGAAGAAGTGGGCAGGGTGGTTGCTTTTGACCAGCGCCTGTTCATTGATTTGATGGAGCGTCAAGCCACCGGGGAAGATATCGCAACCCGGAAGGCTTTTTTCAAAAATATCCTTGAAAAGTTGAACAACAATCCTGCTTTGCAACCTGGTTCGGTCATTGTCCGTGTGGATTCTCGTTATTTCAGGCCCACAGAAGTGGAAACCTTGCTCGGTGATGCGGCAAAAGCCCGAGAGAAGTTGGGTTGGCGGCCCCAAACCCAATTTGCCGATTTGGTGCGTGAGATGGTGGAGGAGGATTTCGCTGGCGCTCGGCGTGATAGCTTGTGCCTGCAGACGGGCTTTGCCGTGCATGAAGCGAAGGAATGACCATGCAAGCACCCATAACCAAACAAGCATTGATTTTTGGTGTTTCCGGGCAGGACGGTGCCTATCTCGCACGTTTTCTGCTGGACAAAGGCTATCGGGTTTTCGGTACGTCACGCGACGCGCAATCTGCTTCATTCGCCAATTTGCGCGCATTGGGCATTCAGGATGCAGTACAAACGTTGTCGGCCAACCCAGCTGATTTTCGCAGCGTCCTTGTTGCCATCACCAAGGCACAGCCGCATGAAATATACAACCTCTCCGGGCAAAGCTCGGTGGGGCTTTCTTTTGAGCAGCCGGTGGACACGTTTTCAAGCATGGGCACAGCCAACCTGACACTGCTTGAGGCCATTCGTTTTCTGGGTGGAAAAATCCGCTACTACAACGCTGGTTCCAGTGAGTGTTTCGGCAACACGCCAGAGCCTGCGACGGAGGCAACGCCATTCCATCCACGTAGCCCCTATGCCGTTGGAAAAGCCGCTGCTTTTTGGCAGGTGGCCAACTACCGGGAAGCCTATGGCCTTTTTGCCTGCTCCGGCATCCTCTTCAACCACGAATCCCCCTTGCGAACAGAACGCTTCGTCACACAGAAAATAGTACGCGCTGCATGCCGCATTGCTGCTGGCGCAAAGGAAACGCTGAGTCTTGGCAATATAGACATTGCGCGCGACTGGGGCTGGGCACCTGACTATGTGGAGGCCATGTGGGCCATGCTGCAAAGTGAAACTGCGGATGATTATATTATCGCCACAGGTCGCACCTGTTCTCTGAGGGAGTTTGTGGCCACTGTTTTCAAGTGTTGTAGTCTTCACTGGGAAGAGCATGTTCAGCAGAACAGAGCTGCTATGCGCCCTTCGGATATTACCACAAGCAGCGCAAATCCAGAAAAGGCCGCCCGCCTCCTGTGTTGGCGGGCGAAACATGAGGCGGAAGATGTTGCTCGTCTGTTGGTTGAGGCAGAGCAAGCAAGGGTGGCATGTTGAGCTGAAAACCACTTCCATCCCCGGAGAGCAACATGGCGGAGCCCAAGTTTGTTTGCCCGAGTTGCAAGACAGAAATTCGTCTCACGGAGTCTCTGGCTGCTCCGTTGATTGCTGCCACGCGAAAGCAATTTGAAGCAAAGCTTGCCGAGCAAGAAAGAGACATTTTGTCGCGGGAACAAGGCATTCTCGAAAAAGAAAAACAAATAGCGAAGGCCAAACACGGCATAGAGGAGCAGGTGCTTTTGCGTTTGAGCGAGGAGAAGGCGAGGATGGTGGCCGAAGAGGCTGAGAAGGCCAAGCGGGTTTGGGTGGTGGAGGTGGAGAAGAAGGCGAGGGAGTTGGAGGAGGTGCAAACGCTATTGAGGGCGAAGGAGGAGAAGTTGGCGCAGGCGCAGAGGACGCAGGCGGAGTTTATGAAAAAGCAACGGGAGTTGGATGATGCCAGGAGGGAAGTCGAGCTTACCGTTGAGAAACGTATTGCTGAGGAGTTGGAGAAGGTGCGGTTTTTGGCCCAAAAGGAGGCGGAGGAGAGGCACAAGATGAGGGCGATGGAGCGGGAGCAACTCATTGCCTCCATGCAGAAAAAAATTGAGGAACTCAAGCAAAAAGCGGAGCAAGGCTCCCAGCAGTTGCAAGGTGAAGTCCAAGAGTTGGAGCTTGAGAAATTTCTTGCAGACGCATTTCCCATGGATTCCATTCAACCTGTCCCCAAAGGTGAATTTGGCGGGGACGTGTTGCAATATGTTTATACGCAAAGTGGCCAGGCATGTGGCCTCATTCTCTGGGAGGCGAAGCGCACGAAAAATTGGCATGAGGTTTGGCTTTCCAAACTGCGTGAAGACCAGCGGGCAGCGAAGGCAGAGCTTGCGGTACTCGTCAGCCAAGTCCTTCCAAAGGGCATAGACATTTTTGACTTTGTGGATGGCATATGGGTTGCAAACCCTCGCGTATTGCTTCCTTTGGCGACCAGTCTTCGTCATGCGCTGCTTCAGGTGAGCATGGCCCAGCAAGCTTCTGCGGGGCAACAGACGAAGACAGCCATGGTTTACCAATACCTCACGGGCGCTGGTTTTCGTCAACGCATAGAAGCGATTGTTGAAGCCTTTTCTTCGATGCAGGAGGATTTGGAGAAGGAGCGCAAGGCGATGACGAAGCAATGGGCCAAGCGAGAGATGCAAATTGGAAAGGTGGTTGAGTCGACACTTGGAATGTATGGAGACTTGCAAGGGATAGCGGGCAAGTCCATGCAAGAGATTGAGGGCCTGGAATTTCCGGCGCTCGAGCAAGGTTAAGCAAGGGTGGTGGGTGGTGGGGAGAGAGCCGGCAGGTGGCGACAGTTTGTCACGCACGTGTCATCAAAACGTAACAAAAGGAACCATAGCCTCAAGAGTTAAGATGGCTCATATACTGGTCATAGAAGACGAAGCGGATTTGCAAAAAATTCTCGAATTCAATTTGCGCCAAGCGGGGCACAAAGTTTCATCAGCGCTTCGTGGTCGCCAAGGGATACAACTTGCGCGCGAGAAGTCTCCTGAGTTTATTCTGTTGGATTTAATGTTGCCGGACATTTCCGGAACGGAAGTATGCAAGCTTCTCAAGAAGGATGATGCGACGCAAGCGATTCCTGTGTTGATGTTGACGGCGAAGGGTGAGGAGGTTGACAGGATTCTCGGGCTTGAGTTGGGGGCCGACGACTATCTCACGAAGCCATTTAGCATTCGCGAGTTATTGCTCCGTATTGATGTTATTTTGAGAAGGGCCCGAGGGGAGGGTATTGCTCCGTTGCCCATTCGGTTTGGGAAGTTGTGCATAGAGCGGGAGGCGCACAGGGTTTTTGTCAATGAGAAGGAAGTGGAGTTGACGGCGATTGAATTCAAACTGCTTGTGACGCTCTATGAGCGAAAGAACCGTGTCCAAAGCAGGACCTCTCTTTTGGACAATGTATGGGGGATAGACGCGGACATTACCACGAGGACGGTGGACACGCATGTCAAGCGGTTGAGGGAGAAGATAGGGGTGGCGGGAGACTACATAGAAACCATTCGTGGTGTTGGCTACCGTTTTGCAGAATTACCCAAAGAGGATGGTTTGTGAAGTTGGGCATGCGTTCCAAGTTGTTTCTCGTTGTTGTGGCACTGCTGGTGGTTTCGTTTCTCGTTGCAGACACCTACCTTTCCCGCGTGTTGGATGCGGATTTAACAGCCCGAATTCGAGATGATTTGTTGGTCCGCCTCAACTTTCTGGAAAAAGAGGCTTCGGTTTTCGAAGCGGACTTTGGTGCGAAGACAGAGTGGAAATTGCTGGCGGATGATTTGAGCCGTCGCGGGGAAGGCAGAATAACCATTCTTTTGAAAGACGGAAGTCTCCTCTGTGACTCTGAAATAGATGCAAGCGATATTGCGCAGGCGGAAACGCATGCTGACCGCCAGGAAGTGAAGCAAGCTTTTTCGAGTGGACAAGGTTTTTCTGTCCGTTGGAGCAGCACGTTGAAGCAACGGATGATATACATGGCCGTTCCATTCCAAAGGGGGGGGGGTGTGGTTGGAGCAATCCGCTTTGCAAAACCGTTGACGGAAGTGGAGTTGGCATTGAAGAGTTTGCGCAATTCCATTTTGAGCGCCACAGGAATTGCTTTGTTGGTTTCGGTTTTGTTGACGTTTTTTTTGTCCTCTTGGATGTCGAAAAATGTTCGACGGCTGACCAGCTCGGCGAGGAGGATGGCCTCCGGGGATTTGGCGGAGCGTACACATATAGAAGGCCGGGATGAGCTTGCTGAGTTGGGTTGTGTACTCAACCAACTTGCAAGTGAGCTTCAAAATGCGCTGGGTGCGCTCAGGAAAGAGCGCGATTTGATGAACCGAGTCCTTGAAGGGATGCAAGAAGGTGTTTTGTTGCTTGGCAAGGATGGGCATGTGGTATTTGCGAACACGGCATTGCGCGAGTTGCTTCACTTGAGTGTGGATATAGCCGGAAAGTCTCAACTGGAACTTATTCGCAATGCGACGTTGAAGAGGATTTTGGACGAGGCCAAGTTTTCAACGGAGCCGGTTTCTGCTGAGTTTGACATTCACTCTCGGCGTTTGTGGGTGCACGCCTCTGCATTCCAAGGAGAGCCGCAAGGCATGTTGGCTGTTTTTGTGGATGTGACGGATTTGCGTCGTCTTGAAACCTTGCGTCGGGATTTTGTTGCCAACGTTTCGCACGAGCTTCGCACGCCCATTGCTGCTGTGCGCTCATCCGCAGAAACGCTCCGCAGAATGGTTGAAGTCCAACCGGAACTTGCGGGTGAATTTATTGACATTATTGAGCGGAACACCGAGCGTTTGCACCAACTTGTTGAGGATTTGCTCGACTTCTCTCACATTGAGTCCAAAGAGTTTAGGTTGGCCCTGGAAGACGTTGGGTTGCAAGACAGCATTTCGCAAGCGCTGTTGTTGTTTCAAAAGCAAGCCGATGCGAAGAACATGCATTTTTCCGTGGTGATTCCAGAAGGCACGCCGCTTGTACGAGCAGACAGGAGAAGGCTGGAACAGGTGCTCTCCAACCTTTTGGACAATGCGATAAAATACAGCTTTGAGAATACGCCTGTGCATATTGAAGTTGAAACGCTGCATGAATTTGTGCGTATAGCAGTGAAGGATTCAGGGCAGGGCATTGAGGCCAAACATTTTTCTCGTTTGTTTGAACGCTTCTATAGGGTGGATGCTGGGCGTTCGCGTGAGGTGGGAGGGACAGGACTTGGGTTGTCCATTGTCAAACACCTCGTGGAAGCCATGCATGGGTGGGTTTCTGTTGAGAGCACTCTGGGAAAAGGCTCCACCTTTTATTTTACTCTGCCGATTGCGCCATAGAGTTTTTCCGCGAAAACTTTGCTTTCCCGTCACCGCCCTGTCACATTCCAGAGCACATACATACCTCGCTCAAAAAGTGAGGAATCTATGCAAAAACGGAAGAACCTAATTCGCAGTATGGCAATGCTTGTTTTCTGTAGCGTTATGGCAGCTGGCGCTCAAAATGAGAGCGGACAAAAAATTTCAAAAGAGGCTTCAACACAAACTTCAGAAAAAATTTCAAAGGAGAAAGAGGAGGCAGCAGCCCTCTCCCAGCCGCTTGTTGAAACACCACCGCCGGAGCAGACGCCTGCAGTTGCAGCACCATTGCCTGAGGACAAGCCTTTGCCGAAACAGCTGAGTGTGGGCTCAGAAGGTTTTTTTCGTCCAGGGATTTTGTTGCAGGGTTGGTTTGTTGCGCAGCGCACGGAGAAGACGGCAACAACGTTTCGCCTGCGCCGTTTGGAGCTTCATGCCAGAGGAGATATGGTTTCGGGCCTCATCAGCTATGCAGCGATGATTGACCCCGCAAAACTGATGGAGTTCAAAGACACCACCGTTGCTGTGAAAGGTGGTGCAGATTCGTCTGTGACGGTGAAGCAGCCTGGCAGCTCCGCTGTTTCAATTCTCCAGGACTTTTTTATTAGCGTGAAGAGTCCCTATGTCGACGTTTCACTTGGACAGTTCAAAATTCCCGTGAGTTGGGAAGGCTACAATTCCTCTTCGAGACTTCTTTTTCCGGAGCGGGCGATGGTTTCAAGGGAGTTTGGCGACAAGAGGGATTTGGGAATACGGTTTTCGAAAAACTTCAAATACTTTGGTTACTCGGCAGGAATTTTCAACGGTGCCGGCCAAAATGTTTTGGACGTTGACAATGCCAAAGACATTGCCGTGAGGCTTGAAGTTTATCCCGTCAAAGGACTTGTGCTTGCAGGTGTCGCCTATATGACGTTGGGCTCTCGCAAAGAAAATGCAAAAGACAGATATGAGGCGGACTTGCGTTATGAGCAAGGTCCGTTTTTGCTCCAAGCGGAATACATTCGTGCACGTGACGTGAAGAATTCGGCTGCATCCGTGAATGGGCAAGGATTTTATAGCGCCATTGCATGGACATTTTGGGACATGCTGCAACCTTGTGTCCGTGTGGGCTATATGGACCCGAACGTGAAGTTGAAGAAGGCTTCAGGGGGGAAGGACCGCTCTTGGCAGTTTGACGCGGGACTCAACTACTATTTGCGAAAGCAAGAGGTGAAGTTTCAGCTTTCCTATAGCCGGGTACAATACAGGGAACTCAAGTCAAGCAATGAATTTATTCTTGCGGGGCAGGTTGCATTTTAGGGGAGGGTGGCAAGGTGCTGCCATCAAAATGTCACATGCCTCAAATAAACCATAACTGAAAGGAACGAAACCATGCGAATAGCAGGTTGCATTGCGGTTGCCATACTCGGGCTTTCCATAGGGTGCAAACCCTCGGACACGACAATTGACAAGAAAAGCGACGCGTCGAAGCTTTTGACGCAAAGTGAAAAGATAATAGAAATTCAGGGGGCGGGAGCGTCCTTCCCCTATCCTCTATATTCCAAGTGGATGGCCGAATACCAGAAGGTGGACCCACGCATTCGTGTCAACTACCAATCCATCGGCTCCGGGGGGGGGATTCGGCAGGTGATGGAGAAGATAGTTGATTTTGGTGGAAGTGATGCGCCCATGGTGGACGAAGAGCTCGCCAAAGCACCCGGAAAAATTTTTCATATTCCAACGACGCTTGGGGCCGTGGTTGTTGCCTATAACCTGGCAGGTGTTGTTGGGCTGAAGCTTTCTTCCGAGGTAGTGGCGAGGATTTTTTTAGGAGAAATTAAGAATTGGGACGACTCGGCCATTGCGGCGTTGAATGTGGGGGTGGTGTTGCCCAGCCAGCCCATTTCCATTGTTTATAGGACAGATGGCAGTGGAACGACAGCCGTGTTTACAGAATACCTCTCCAAGACGAATGCTGCATGGAAGGAAAAAGTAGGCGCGGGGAAGAGTGTAAAATTTCCCATAGGGTTGGGGGCGAAGGGGAACGAGGGAATTTCCGGGCAGATGAAGATGGCGCCAGGGAGTATTGGCTATGTGGAGTTGGCATATGCCAAGCAGGCGAAACTTGCCTATGCCTTCATACAAAACTCCCAAGGGCGGTTTGTGGAGCCTTCACTTGAAAGTGTTGCTGCGGCGGCGGACAGTGTGGCGGGGCGGATACCGGAGGATTTGAGGGTGTCTATTGTGGATGCCTCTGGGGAACTCAGCTACCCCATTTCCGCTTTCACCTATGTGCTGGTATATGAGGAGCAGGCTGATTTGAGCAAAGGGGTGGAGCTTGCCAAATTTTTATGGTGGGCCATTCATGATGGACAGAAGTTGGGTGCACCCCTCCACTATGCGCCGCTGCCCAGTCAAGTTGTGACCAAAATAGAAGCGAAGCTTCGCGAAATGCGTGTTGGGAAACAGATGTTGCTAACGGCGAAGAACTGAAAGAGACATGCTTCCAACTCATTCCGAACAGGCGCCGAGGCGGGAACTTTGCGAGCAGAAGCCTTCCAAGGTGGAGGGTGGAAGGAATTTTGGGGATGGGCTATTCAAGTGGATAACGGCCGGTTTTGCAGCGTCGGCTGTTATTTTGCTTGCTGCGATGGTGATGCAGATGACGCGGGCCTCTGCATTGTCCATTCAACGTTTTGGTTTTGGTTTTCTTGTGGGGATGGATTGGGACCCTGTCCAAGAGATATTTGGTGCATTTCCATTTGTTTTTGGGACAGTCGTCTCTTCGGTGATTGCTTTGTTGTTGGTGATTCCCATTGCGTTGGGGGTGGCCATATTTCTCGCGGAGCTTGCCCCTGGTTGGCTGACAAAGCCTTTGGGCCTGCTTGTCGAGTTATTGGCTGCCATACCCAGCATTGTCTATGGTTTGTGGGGCATGTTTATATTGGCCCCATGGCTGCTTAAGAACGTCTATCCGATTTTGGAAAAGACGCTTGGTTTTCTTCCGCTCTTCCAAGGGGTGCCTCAAGCTTCCGGGCGGGGGATGTTGGCTGCGGGGGTTGTCCTTGCCATTATGGTTTTGCCGACGGTTGCTTCTGTGAGCAGGGAGTTGATGGTTTCCGTACCCAAAGGTTACCGCGAGGGGGTATTGGCTTTGGGGGCGACGCGGTGGGAGGCCATACGTGTGGCGGTATTGCCGAATGTGGTTTCGGGTATTGTGGGCGCCATTGTTTTGGGTTTTGGCCGGGCTTTGGGGGAGACGATGGCGGTGACGATGTTGATTGGCAACCGAGCTGAAATTTCTGCTTCGCTTTTTGCGCCGGCGGCGACGATAGCGAGCATGATTGCCAATGAATATGCTGGAAGCTCCGACGAGCTTTATTTGTCCGTCCTGACAGAGTTGGGGCTTGTTTTGTTTGTGTTGACGCTGCTTCTCAACATGGCTTCAAAGCTGTTGGTTTGGCGTGTTGGGCGCATGCCGGGTGTTGAGCGGAGTTTGTGAAATGGGAACATACCAGAGGCGAAAATTCATAGATGGGCTGATGCGCTGGTGGTGCATGTTGGCGACACTGTTGGCCGTCATTCCTTTATTCAGCGTACTTGCCTATGTTCTTGCAAAAGGTGCAGGCGGGTTGAGTTGGAATTTTTTCATAGAGCTTCCAAAACCCATAGGGGAGTCCGGGGGGGGGGGGGGGGGTGGGGAGTGCGCTCCTCGGGAGTTTCGTATTGTTGGCCATAGCGAGCCTATTTGGAATTCCAACGGGGGTGTTTGCAGGCGTCTACCTTTCTGAATTTGGTGCGAACCGTTTTGGGAAGGTGGTGCGTTTTTGTGTGGATGTTATGGCGGGGCTTCCCTCCATTCTCATTGGCATTTTTGTTTACACATGGATTGTTGTGCCCATGCGCAGCCCTTCTGCGTTTGCAGGAGGCATTGCGTTGGGCATTCTCATGTTGCCGACCATTATTCGAACGACGGAGGAACTCATAAAGTTGATTCCCAACACGCTTCGAGAAGCCGGGCTTGCGTTGGGGATGGCGAGGTGGCGTGTCATTTTGAAGGTGGTATTGCCGACGGGCATGTCAGGAATAGCCACAGGCGTTATGCTTGCCATAGCGAGGGCTTTTGGGGAGACGGCGCCGCTTTTGTTTACGGCAGGCAGCTACCCATTTTGGTCCATTCATTTGAACAAACGCATCAGCTCTTTGCCGGTCCAAATTTATGAATATGCAAGTTCCCCCTATGAGGAATGGCACCAGCAGGCGTGGGCGGCGGCACTGGTTTTGGTATTGGTGGTGCTTGTTTTGAATGTTGCTGCAAAACTGCTTACGAGCAAACGGAGTTATTCATAATGATAACAGCGAAGCGAATGTTTCAGTTTAGGAGCGCAGGGGGTGGGGCAGAAATTTTCAATGGGGGGCAACTCGAGGGGATGGAGAGGGCGGCAGGTACTCAAGAGGGAGAAGAAGGTGGGGAGGGGAAGATGAGGATAGAGGGTTTGCAGGCATGGTATGGGAAGGCAGAAATTATAAAGGGCATTTCCCTCTCGGTGGTGAAGAAGAAAGTAACCGCCATTATTGGCCCCTCCGGCTGTGGAAAGTCCACCTTCATTCGCTGTCTCAACCGCATGCATGAAGTTGTGCCCAAGGCATATGTTGCAGGGAAAGTATTTTTAGACGGTGTGGACATTTATGACAAGAAGGCGGACCCAGTCAGGATTAGGAGCCGCGTGGGGATGGTATTCCAAAGGCCCAACCCATTTCCGACGATGTCCATTAGGGAGAATGTGTTGGCGGGATTGAGGCTCAACGGCACGAAGGTTTCGCGTCCGAATGAGTTGGTGGAGCAGGTGTTGGAGCAAGCGGCGTTGTGGGGGGAGGTGAAGGACATTCTCAACCGTTCCGGGGCGAGTTTGTCCGGTGGGCAGCAGCAGCGCCTTTGTATTGCAAGGGCGTTGGCATTGAAGCCTGAAATATTGCTGATGGATGAGCCGTGCTCTGCTTTGGACCCGATAGCGACTTCACGCATTGAGGAGTTGATACACAGCATTGGGAAGATATGTACCATTATAATTGTGACGCACAACATGCAACAAGCCGCCCGCGTGTCTCACCACACGGCCTTTTTTTATATGGGGGAGTTGGTGGAACATAATGACACCGACATTCTTTTTACGAAGCCGAGCAACCAGAGGACAGAGGACTATATTACGGGCCGATTTGGCTAAGGCATGTTGGCGATGATGACATTCAAACATACAGTGCAGGAATATGATGGAGAGCTTCGCAAAATTCGCGAGCAACTTCTTTTTATGGGGGCGAAGGTGGAGGAGATGATAGCCGGGGGCCTCAAGGCTTTGTTGGAGAGGGACAGTGAGTTGGCGCACCGGGTGATGGAGTTGGACAGCGAGGTGAACAAGCTGGAGCTGGACATTGACGAGCTTTGTTTGAGGGTGTTGGCAAGAAGGCAACCTGTTGCCTCTGACTTGCGTGCTGTTACAACGGTGATGAAGATGGTGACGGACCTCGAGCGTATAGGGGATTTGGGCGTCAACATTTGCGAGCGGGTGATGGAGTTGAACATGGTGCCTCCCCTCAAGCCCTATATGGATTTGCCGCATATGGCGGAAATTGCGCAGGGGATGGTGCGCAGTGCTTTGGATGCTTTTGTCAATAGGGATGTGGAGCAAGCGAAGCAGGTGATTGAGAAGGACCAGACTCTGGACTCCTATTATGGGCAAATTTTTCGAGAAATGCTCACCTATATGATGGAGGACGTCCGTAACATTTATAGGGCGACGAAAATTCAATCTGTCTCAAAATACCTGGAGCGTATAGGGGACCACGCCACCAATTTGGCGGAGATGGTGGTATTCATGGTGAAGGCGACGGATATTCGGCACAAGGGGCGTCTTGGAAACGCCCATGCGCCACGCACGTAGATTTGGGCCTGCGGCCCGGGCCCTTTTTGGAAAGGGTTCTTTTTGCCCATTGGGGCGGGGTTTATTTAACTGAGAATGTTTTTATGGGCCATGCGGCCCGGGCTTTTTCGCCCTTCGGGCGTTGTTCTCTTTGGGCCTGCGGCCCGAGCTTTTTTTTGGAAAGGGTTCTTTTCGCCCTCCGGGCATTGTTCTTTCTGGGCCTGCGGCCCGGGCTTTTTTGCCCTCCGGGCATTTTGCCTCCGGCGGGGAACTTTTTGCTCGCCCAAAAAGTTCCTCAAAAACGGCTCCCTCCGGTGGCCCTGCGGGGCTTTCGCTCAC
>Ga0209755_10001775_pt1 | contig 32017 bp, 28 predicted proteins | sample TergutCo191P1_FD_187301 | JGI IMG/M metagenome (GOLD analysis project Ga0209755, IMG submission 187301) | Cornitermes sp. P1 segment gut microbial communities from Petit-Saut dam, French Guiana - Co191P1 (SPAdes) (version 2) | ecosystem: Host-associated > Arthropoda: Insects > Digestive system... | reverse complement strand
ATCCGGAAAGAGAAGACCTGTCTCGGGATTTGCGTGGCGCATGGTTTGACGCAGGGGATTACAACAAGTACACCGCCTGGACGGCAGATTATGTAGAAGCCCTGCTGGAAATTTATCGCCGCCGCCCGGAGGTTTTTGGCGATAACAGCGGCATCCCGGAATCCGGAAACGGTATCCCGGATATTTTGGACGAAGCCCGCTGGGGCATGGACTGGCTTCTTCTCATGCAAAACGATAACAGTGTTGATTTTGGTGCCCTTGGCGTTCCCGGATATCCCACCAATATAGCGTGCTTCGATGGCTCGCTTCTAAGCATCGTAGGCTATGGTGCGGCGGGAGCATCTCCCCCATCGCTGGACACAGCCGATACTGAGCCGTCACGCTACGGCCCGCCCAATACCATTGCAACAATTTCCGGCGCAAAGGCTTTTGCGCTTGGCGCAATCGTGTTTGAACAGTACGACCCTGACTATGCCGCAATCCTGCGAGCAGCGGCACTGCGGGCGTTTGACTGGGCGGTTGCAAACCCCAACGTATATTTTAGCAATAACGTAGCGCACAACAATTCGCTGGGGTTGGCGGCGGGCAACCAAGACCCCTCCCCCGATGGTGCGGACAATCCGGCAATACGCCCTCGTATGGCCGCAACCATGCAGGCAGGCTTGCACCTCTTCGAATTAACCGGCGAACGCAGATTTTTGGAACCATTCGAGCAGAACTATCGCACTTTGCCGCTGTTTCAGTGGTACTGGATGGATATGTACCGCTTCGAAAATCATAGGCTGTATTTGCACTACCTGATGTTGCCCCCGGAGGATACGAACCCAGCAATCCGAACCAATGTAATGAGCCAATTGCGCACTGCATTTCACCGCGCAGACGGAAATTTTGCGGCAAGAACGGCGAGCTGTGGTTATCTCGCATTTATGTACTACTATCCATGGGGTTCGCTCAGCATAATGAGTGCCAAGGCATGGACGTTTTACTATTTTGCGGAGCTTGGCATTGTGTACGGAAGCCATACGGCAGAGTCTCATCGCAATGCCGCAGAAAGCTACTTGCACTATATCCACGGCGTTAATCCGTTCAACATGGTGTTCCTCACGAACATGAACGACTATGGTGCGTCCAGAAGCACGCAGAATATTTATCATGCGTGGTTTTCGCCGTGGTACAGGCAAGCCGGTTTTTACACCCCTCCTGCGCCACTGTATGGCCCCCCTCCGGGATTTTTGCCCGGCGGCCCCAACAGCACGTTTTATATTGATGGTGCGTTTCCGGGCAACATTGGAGGATACGGAATACTTCCGGTAGACCACCCCGTTCACGAGGACGTGATGGACGTAGGCAATCGCCTGCTTGCGATGCAAAACGACCCCAATTTCCCCGTTGGAAAGCGATATATCGACACAGACCATACTTGGCCTATAAACTCGTGGGAAATTACCGAACCCATGGGTGCGTACCAAGTAAACTATATCCGACTGCTTTCGAAATTTGCACAGCCCCTCCCGCAAGTTATTCCTGATGATGTCACCATATCGGCGGTGGGCGTTACACCGCCTGTACCCGGGCAAACTCCCGTTACAACAGTAACCGCCACGGAGCAGTTTACCGGCACAGTTACGTGGCAACCGGCGCATTCGCCCTTTGAATACGGCACGGTTTACACCGCTACAATTACCCTAACCCCGAGGGCGGGCTTCACCCTTGCAAACGTCTCTGCCAATTTCTTTACCGTGGAGGGGGCAACCGCCACAAATCCGGCGGGAAGCGGCGTAATTACGGCGGTATTTCCCGCCACGGGACGTGGCACACAATCCGCACCAAGCGGCACTTCTGCAACAAACGAAACCGCACCGGGCGCAAATGACGGCACAATCACCGGCGTAACAACGGCAATGGAATTCCGCCGCTACCCGGATACGACTTACAGCCCCGTGACGGCAACCACGATAAGCAATCTTGCGCCGGGCACGTTCTACGTGCGTTATGCCGCAACGGCAACTCATTACGCAAGCGCATCCACACAGGTTGTAGTTGAAGCGGCGCAAATTAGCAATGTTGATATTTCGGCGATACTGGGCGTTACACCGCCTGCGCCCGGGCAAACTCCCGTTACAACCGTAACTGCCACGGAGCAGTTTACCGGCACAGTCACATGGTATCCGGCGCATTCGCCATTCGAATACGGCACGGTTTACACCGCAACAATTACCCTAACCCCGGCGGCGGGCTTCACTCTTTCGAATGTGGCGGAAGATTTCTTTACCGTGGCAGGGGCAACCGCCACAAACCCGGCGGGAAGCGGCGTAATTACGGCGGTATTTCCCGCTACGGGACGTGGCAGTCAAACCGCACCAAGCGGCATTTCTGCAACAAACGAAACCGCACCGGGCGCAAATGACGGCACAATCACCGGCGTAACAACGGCGATGGAATTCCGCCGCTACCCGGAAACGACTTACAGCCCCGTTGCCGCAAACCCAATAAGCAATCTTGCGCCGGGAAGATTCTACGTGCGCTATGCCGCAACGGAGACCCATTACGCAAGCCCATCCACGCCCGTTGTGGTTGCGCCTGCGCCCGAGCCGGGTACGCAAGTCCTCTACTTCGCCCAAGACCAACTGCAAAAAATCCTTGGCGTAGACACAACTTTTACCCAGGAAGTGCAGGGCGTGCGTGGCACGGGGGCTATCACTTTCACCAGCAGTGACGAAACCGTGGCAACGGTTACAAACGATGGCGTTGTAACAATCGTGGGCGCAGGAAGCACCACAATTACCGCAGAAATTGCGGAGTGTGCGGAATATGATGCGGCATCCGCAAGCTACACCCTTGTTGTGGAACTAGGAACGCAATCCGCACCAAGCGGCATTTCTGCAACAAACGAAACCGCACCGGGCGCAAATGACGGCACAATCACCGGCGTAACAACGGACATGGAAATCCGCCGCTACCCGGATACGACTTACAGCCCCGTCACGGAAATTCCGATGCAAAATCTTGCACCGGGTACGTTCTACGTGCGCTATGCCGCAACGGCAACTCATAATGCAAGCCCGTCCACACAGGTTGTAGTTGAAGCGGCGCAAATTAGCAATGTTGATATTTCGGAGATACTGGGAGTTACACCGCCCGTTCCCGGGCAAACTCCCGTTACAACAATAATCGAAACGGCGCAGTTTACCGGTACAGTCACGTGGTATCCGGCGCATTCTACTTTTGCATACGGCACGGTCTACACCGCAATAATCACCCTAACCCCGGCGGTGGGCTTCACTCTTTCGAATGTGGCGGAAGACTTCTTTACCGTGGCAGGGGCAACCGTCACAAACCCTGCGGGTAGCGGCGTGGTTACGGCGGTATTTCCCGCCACGGGACATGGCGCGCAAACTGCGCCGTCTGGCTTGACCGCAACCCACGAAACCGCACCGGGCGCAAATAACGGCACAATCACCGGCGTAACAACGGCAATGGAATTCCGCCGCTACCCGGAAGCGGCGTTCACTCCCGTTGCGGCAAACCCGATAAGCAATCTTGCGCCGGGTATGTACCATGTGCGCTTTGCCGCAACGGGACAAAGCTACGCAAGCGATTACGTGCTGATTGTGATTTACGAAAACTTCGTGCCGGGCGATGCAGACGGCGACAGACGAGTAACATCTGCGGATGCAACCCGTCTCGCAAGGTGGTTGCAAGCGGCTACCCCCGGGGCAACCGACACAAACGAAGCGCAAAATGCCATAATCCCACGCTATCGTCTGCAAAACATGAACCTAACCGGCAACGGTCTACCCACCCTTGGCGACCTAACCCTGCTGGCGCAGTGGCTGGTAGGCCATAATGTAACGGAGCAATTTTCCGAAAGCGTTCGCAATATACTTTTTGCGCCGTAAACACGCTTTCGGGCGTGAGCGTTCGCCCGAAACCGGGCAAAAAATTTTTTTGAAATGGTTGGTGTCACTAACCGGATGAAAAAGCGGGCACGGCCCGCAGCGGAAACCGAGGACACGTGTGCGAGCGCACGCATTCTCCCGAAGCCAGGTTCAGTTTCCTGGCGAACAAAAAAAGGGCTGTTGCAAAATTTGCAACAGCCCTTTTTTTCTCGTAAACTGAATCTGGCTTCTGGAGAAAGATTATGTTAAAATTTTTCGCAGTGAAGTTTGAAGCGGGAGCGTGGCGCAATGCGTTTATCGTGGGACGAAATACAATCAAATGCGGTATTGTTTGCCAAACGGTGGGAGAAAGCTCGCCGTGAAAAAGCCGACGAACAGCCATTTATAATTGAACTTCTTGGGGTTTTTGGTGTGGAAGACCCTGTAAAAGTTGGCGAACGCCAAAGGGAAGTGAAAGTAAAAGGCGAAACCACAAAATGGATTGATTTTTTTTGGAAAAATAAAATTGCAGTTGAAATGAAGAGCAAGGGCGAAGACCTGCAAAAAGCCTATTGGCAACTGAAAGAAAGATATATGGACAAAATAGAGCCGGAAGACGTACCCGACTTGTGGTTGATTTGCGACTTTGAAAATTTTCATCTTTTTCGTGTGTCAACAAAAACCGTTTCCCGGTTCAAACTCAAGGACTTACGCAAAAACATTCGCCTATTTGCCGATATTGCGGGGTATGAAACCGTGCGTACCATGGCGAATCAAATTCAAGTAAACGTAAAAGCCGCCGAAAAAATGGCACGGCTATACGATGCGCTGAAAGACCACGGCTATGACGGGCATGAGCTGGAGGTCTACTTGGTGCGCTTGCTGTTTTGCCTGTTTGCAGGGGACACGGGGATTTTTATCAAGGGCGATTTCCACAACTACATACTGGCTTCGAAAGAAGACGGAAGCGACCTATCGCACCGTCTTTTTGACTTGTTTGAAGTCTTGAATATGCCGCCGGAAATTAGGGCAAAGAAGAAACTTCTCTCGGAAGAGCTACAAAAATTCGCATATGTAAATGGCGGGTTGTTTGAAGAAACTTTGCCCAAGGCCGATTTTGATGCCAAAACACGCAAAATTTTGTTGGAATGCCGTGAAAATTTTGATTGGTCTACAATTAGCCCGGCTATTTTCGGCGCAATGTTTCAAGGGGTAATGGACAAGGCAAAACGCCGTGAAGCAGGGGCGCATTACACCAGCGAAGAAAATATTGAAAAGCTAATTAATCCGCTGTTTATGGACGATTTGTACAACCAGTTTGAAAAAGTAAAAACCAACCCTGTGGCACTTGACCGTTTTCATGAGAAAATAGCGGGGCTAAAATTTTTGGACCCCGCTTGCGGATGCGGAAATTTTTTAATTGTAACGTATACAAAATTGCGAGAGCTTGAGCATGAAATTTTGAAGATGAAAATTGACACAAGCCAGAGAGTTTTTGATGTTTCGCCAATGCTAAGGGTTAGCATAGAGCAGTTTTACGGCATAGAGTACGAGGAGTTTCCGTGTCAAATAGCGCAAGTGGGAATGTGGCTTGCCGAGCATCAAATGAATATGCGGCTATGGGACGACTTTGGGGACACATATATTCGCCTGCCCCTAACCCACAGCGCAACAATAATACACGGCAACGCCCTGAGAATTGATTGGGAAGACGTTGTGCCGAAAGAGGAGCTTTCGTATATTTTGGGTAATCCGCCGTTTCTTGGCTACTCCAATCAAAGCCCGGAGCAAAAGGCAGATATGATTTCAGTTTATGTGAACGAAAATGGTTTGCCATTCAAAACGGCTGGCAAAATTGATTATGTTGCGGCATGGTATTACAAAGCCGCTAAACTTATGCAGGGTGCGCAGACAAAAACCGCATTTGTATCCACAAACTCCATAACGCAGGGGGAACAAGTAACAGCTGTATGGAAGCCGATTTTTGATATGTTTGGCGTGCATATTGATTTTGGGTATAGGACATTTAAGTGGAGCAATGAAGCAAAAGGAAAAGCGGCTGTACATTGCGTTATTGTTGGGTTTAGCACCGTAAGCAATGGCGAAAAGACCATTTTTGACGGCGAAGAAAAAATTGCGGCGAATAACATAAGCCCGTATCTTATTGATGCGCCGGATATATTTATTGAAAGCCGCAAAACACCTATTGGGGATGTTCCCGCAATTGTTACAGGAAACCGTCCCGCAGATGGTGGGCATCTTATAATTGAGGATAAGGATTTGCAATCCTTTTTGGATGCCGACCCATTTTCAGAAAAATATATCCGTCCTTTTATGGGTGCGGAAGAGTTTATCAACAACAAAAAGCGTTGGTGCTTGTGGTTGGTTGGCGTTGCCCCGGGAGAATTACGTAAAATGCCCGAAGTCTTAAAGCGCATTTCCGCTTGCAGAAAAGACAGAGAAAATGCTCCTGACGCAGGGCGCAGAAAATTGGCAAAAACGCCCATGCTTTTTCGTGAAACAAAAAACCCCGAAAAATTCATAGTCGTGCCTGCAACGTCATCCGAAAATCGTCTATGTATTCCCATCGGATATTTGGACAAAAAAACTATTGTGTCAAACGCAGTGCTAATAATTCCCGAATCAACACTATATCACTTCGGCATTTTAACATCCGATGTTCACATGGCATGGACACGCACTGTATGTGGACGGCTTAAAAGCGACTACCGCTACTCAAAGGACATTGTGTACAACAACTTCCCATGGCCGCAAGCCGATGAAAAACAACAATCAGAAATCGAAAAACTAGCGCAAGCGATTTTAGACGCAAGGGCAAACTACCCCGATAGCTCCCTCGCCGATTTGTACGACCCCCTAACCATGCCCCCGGATTTACAAAAAGCCCACCGCAACCTCGATACCGCTGTCATGAAACTCTACGGCTTCCCCACAAAAATGTCGGAAGCGGAAATTGTTGCAGCTTTGATGGAGATGTATCAAAAGTTGGCAAAGGAGGTAAACACATGATGTATCCATATATCACCCTATCAGACGAAACAGCGGTTACACATTCTCACATAATCGAGCGGAACGAACAAAAGGAAATAGAGGTACACTTTGAACGCCCAACAGAAAACGGATTTGACACCGCAAGGTGTATTCTGCCAAGCTATAACTGGAAAATAAACGAAGGCTTTTCCCGCAACGAAATTTCCTTTTTTGAACAGTTTTTGCAAAACAATGCGCACTTGTTTTATAAATATGCCGAAAATGGAGGAGTTAAAGTTGCCTAGAGTTTTCATAATCTGCCGCAAATGGCGAGAGCATTTCCTTGTGGATGATATACGCTTTTACTGCTAGGACCCCTCTGGACATTTTCCCCCCGGTACACGCATACAATTAGACAAGAAATGTATGGGGGAAATAAAATGAAGCAAGTTATGCTTGAAAACATCAAACAACTATCTATAGCCGAAGGCGGCGGAATTTTTGGCGAGCTTGGGCGAGTTGATACCATAAACCATCCCGTGCTTGTAATCGGCTTGGGCGGCACAGGTACAGATGCGCTTTTGCGTCTCAAGTATCACATTAACCGCCGCTTCAAATTGCCGGAAAATCCTGTAACCCGCCAAAAAAAGCAAAAGCCCGATAATATCGAATACTTGTCGCTAGAAACAAACGAACACGACAAAAAAAAATACCGCGGCATCTCTCTCGACCCGTTTTGTGAATCGGTTTTCCTTTCAAATGCCGGCATAGGCGGCATTTTGAATAATCGCTCCACCTTGCCGGACTATATTTCAAGCTGGTTAGACCCACGGCTAACCATCACAGATGGCACAAAGGGTGCAAGCGGAAACCGCCAAGCAGGGCGGCTTCTCTTGTTCGAGAAAATCAATACCGCAATTGACTCAATCGACAATAAAATGAAAGCACTGCGCACAAACCAGGAAAACAAGCTACTGGTGTTTATCCTCTCGGGGTTATCCGGCGGCACAGGCGGCGGAATGTTTCTGGATGTTGCCTACATTGTGCGGGGGCTAATGGAGCGAGAGTACGGCGGCAAAGGCATCGACAAGGTGGAAATCACCGGTTATCTCTTTACCCCGGACGTTCATCTCGCCGGGAATAATTTAAGCATTCACACCCAGGAGTACATACAGCGCAACGGTTACGCCGCCCTAAAGGAACTGGACTACTTTATGAACATCGAGGAACGGGGCGAGCGTTTTTCTCAAACCTATGGTACAAGGCTAAGTGTAAATTCCGGCATGGCTCCGTTTAATTTGTGCCATTTGGTAAGCGGATGCAATATCGACGGCGTTTTTTTGAACAACGCCTACGATTACTGCATGAATGTGACAGCGGAAAGCATCGCAAATTTTCTGGCTCTGGAGGATAAGGAAAGCGGCAACGAATTTGCTATCCAGGACTACCACAGCAATCTCATCTCAAACATAGGCACAATGAAGAGCAACCTACCCTATGGTATGCAAAATGCCGCAAATTTTGTGTACAACATTATTGGCGCATCTGCCGCAATAATCCCCGCAGAGGGCATGAATACAAGGCTTGCCCACGCATTTTTTTGCGAAATAGAGCCGCTGTTTGATGCCACGCCCCTTGACGGCGACACGGAGGATTTTGTGCGTGCGGCAGGGCTTACTTTGGGCGGATTGGGTGCGAAGCTAAACATTCCGCAAATTAAGCTGGACTACGCCGAAACAGACTACTACAGCCACAAAAACGTAATTAAAACCCGCCGGGTAGACATTACGCAAAAGCTGGAGGAGCTGTACACCGCCGCCCGCCGTGAACTTACAAACGGTGCATCGCAAGCCGTAACCGCTTCCGCAATTGAAAATGCAAAGCGGGAACTTCGTGAGATTTTTTTGAATCCCGCAAAAGGACCGATGTATGTCGCACGATTTATTTCAAACGATTTGCGTAAATTTTTCGAGGACAGCGAAGAAGAGTTGCGCAATAAAATAGACGGGCTATCGGAAGAAACGCAGGCTTTGCAAATCGCCGCCGAAAACCGCCGGGAAAAAGCCCGCAGGGCAATATTCCTAAAAGAGCGGGAGAAAAACGCCTACATAGAAGCGGAGATAGCCGTATTTGAAGCACGTTTGCAAAAGGAAATTCTTGCGCAAATTTTGGAAATGTACCGGGATATTCGCAGGGAAATCGAGAGCGAAAACGATAATGTGTACGCAATCTTCGATGAGATTTTGCGAGAGCTTCGCAAAATTTTGGCGCAAAACGCACTCATCGGCGAAGATGAAAAAAGCTATCACTGGGACATTGTTTCCGCCGAATCCGCCGCACCCGAAGCGGAAATTCAAAAGCTGGGTTTTGACGCACTTGTGCGAGATTTTGCAAAATTTCTGATTGCGAACGCCGCAAACTGGCTTGGTGACGAGCCGGAAATTGCCGCCTCGTTCTCACGCTATATTTGCGAAAAGTTTGAACAGCGCAGTATGCCACAGCTTTTGCGAGAGTGTAGCACAGGCGAACCGGACGGCATCGCAGAAACAGAAATTGCGCCACGTTTGTACCGTGACGCAAAGCCCATCTTCCATATGGATAACGCCGCCGGAATTTTCACGTTTCCTAGCTACGGCATGGTAAGTGTGCCGCGAAACGCACCGGAAATCGCCCGTGGCATTGAAGCGTATCAACGCCGTGCGTTGGCAAATCTGCGTTTTAATATCCGCAAAAGCTGCATAGAAGACCGCATTTTTTGGCTTAACACGCAAAACGGTATCCCGCTTTTTGCTTACACGCCAATCCGAGTTTGCGAAGAGCTTTACGAGCGCACCATTGATTCACGGGAAGCGGCAGGGCGGCATCTTGTAATGAACGAAAACGAAAGCTGGGTTAACCTCCCATCGCCGCTACCGGAGAGCCTTTGGGGCGATACATACGAAAATCCCAGGCAGAAAGCCTTAAACGATGACGCACGTGAAATTTTTCGCAGGGCGAAAGCGGCGGGCAAACCCGTCACAGACGAAGATTTCTTCATCCGTTGCCCACAACACATAACCCGCACGAAGTCCGACCTAAGCGGCGGCGGCGGCACAGGCGGCACATCCGCTTTTCACCGTGGGAATGTGGACGAAGTTTCAGCGTTCTCTCGAAGCCGGGATGGCAATGGCGATTTTCACCGGGGAAATGTGGACGAAACTTCTGAGTTCTATCGAAGCCATTTTCCGCCTGCGGAGTTGGTGGAGGATTTTTTGAGGGTTCTCGTTTATGAAGCGATTGTGAAGCGGGGTGCGTTGTATCTGTACGAAAAAGAGCTGGAAGAAGACCCGTGGCCATCCTTTGCAAACCTCATGGACAACGCAGAGTTTCCGGAATATACGATGTTTTGCCGCTACAAAAGCCTGGATGATTTGCGGCAAAAAATACTGCACGAAAAAGTCCGCACCAACGAACGAGCCTGGCCTGCCGATAAACTCATAATTAGCCTAAAAAAATGGCAGGGTAAAATCGCCATCCGCAAAAATCAATTGGATAACGAAATGTGGAAATTCGCAGGCGGCAAGGATATGTACAATTTTTACCGCACCGCACTTTTGCAACTTAATGCGCAGGTCGCACACCTGCATATTCAAAAAAACTAATCACTTAAAAGTGGGGGTTTCGGGAGTAAAACCCCCGAGAAAGGAGCATCTATGCTAAACAATCTTTGGGGCGGGATGATACTTCTTGCCATTGTAACGGCGGTGCTTATGGGCAACGTGGCGGAGCTTACAAACGCCGCAATAGAATCCGCACGGGATGCGATTACGCTTTGCATTACCATGCTGGGTATTATGTCCATGTGGGCGGGACTTATGACCGTGGCGGAAAAAGCCGGGCTTGTGCAATCTCTTGCACGGCGTTCCAGGCCGCTTTTGCGATACCTCTTCCCCGATTTGGGCAAAAATCACCCTGCCCACGAGCCTATTGCCACAAACTTCATTGCAAATATTTTAGGGCTGGGCTGGGCGGCAACCCCCTCGGGTTTGCGTGCAATGAAAATGCTACAAGAAGAAAACACAACCGAAGAAAAAGACACCGCAACACGCAGTATGCGAATGTTTATGGTAATCAATATGTCGTCTTTGCAACTGGTTACAATTTCCGTTGTGGCTTACAGAATGCAGTACAACTCGGCAAATCCGTCAGAAATCATAGGCCCTGGGCTAATTGTTACGGCAATTACAACCGTTATTGCCGTGGCATATTGCAAAATAATGGATAGCCTAGAGCAGCGGCGGCAGCGGCAGCGGCACAGCCGCTTTTCACCGAGGACATCCGGAGAAGGCTCCGGCATTCGTCTCGAAGCCAGTAACTTACGAGGAAGTCGCATCTTGCCGCAGACATCCGGAGAAAGCTCCGGCATTCGTCTTGAAGCCGGTAATTTACGAGGAAGCAGACCATGAATCAGGCCATTTTATTTCTCTCGGATTTAATTATCCCCCTCACTTTCGCAGGGATTCTTATGTACGCATTCGGCAAAAAAGTGGCGGTGTATGATACGTTCATCGTTGGCGCAAAAGATGGCTTCAAAACGGTGCTTGGCATCGCACCAACTATTGTTGGCCTTATGGTTGCGGTTGGTATGCTTCGTGCTTCCGGTGCATTTGACTTGCTGGGTGCGTTAATCTCGCCCGTTACTGAAATGATAGGTTATCCGGCAGAAACCGTTCCGCTTACGCTTATGCGACTGGTGTCGTCCTCTGCAAGTACGGGGCTTCTGCTGGATTTATTCGAACGCCACGGGCCGGATTCTTTCCTAGGCCGCTTCGTTTCCGTAATGATGAGTAGCACCGAAACGGTTTTTTACACCATGAGCATTTATTTCATGAGCATAAAAATAACAAAAACACGCTTCACGTTGGCAGGCGCACTTTTGTGCAATTTTGCAGGAGTTGCGTTGTCGCTGTGGATTACGAATTATCTTTATTAGAAACTGGACGCATTCCCTCGCCGCCGCATCGCCCGGCTTTGCTCCCGGCTTATCCGAGTATCAGCCCCACAGGGCAATGGTCCGAACCAAAAACATCCGGGTAAATGGTTGCATCTTTGATGGTGGTGCGCAGTGCCGCCGATGCCAAAAAATAGTCGATACGCCAGCCTACGTTCTTCTCCCTGGCACGCCCCATGTACGACCACCACGTGTACGCACCCAATTTATCGGGATAAAGCATCCGGTATGTGTCGATAAAACCGGCATCCAGCAGTGCGGTCATTTTTTCACGCTCTTGCGGCGTAAAGCCTGCGTTTTTCACATTTGGCTTAGGGTGAGTTAGGTCAATCTCCGTGTGTGCAACATTTAAGTCGCCGCAAACGATAACCGGTTTCGTAAATGACAGCAAAAACTCCCGAAAATCGTTTTCCCATTGCATTCTGTAGTCAAGGCGGGTAAGCCCCCTCTGAGAATTGGGCGTGTACACCGTGATAAACCAAAAATCTTCAAGCTCCAGCGCAATCACACGTCCCTCACGGTCGTGTTCATCAATACCCATGCCGTTTTTTACAGAAAGCGGCTCTTTTTTTGTAAGCACCAACGTGCCGGAATATCCTTTTTTCTCCGCAGAATTCCAAAACGAATGATACCCCAGCCGTGTAAAATCGAAGTCTGCCTGTTCGGGTTGCATTTTTGTCTCCTGCAAGCCAACCAAATCAAAATCGCCGCCCGCCAAAAAGTCCATAAAGCCTTTGTTCATACAGGCACGCAAACCGTTTACGTTCCAGGACATCATTTTCATGTTTCTCCTCCAAATTTTCATCTTTCCTCAAAAATCCTTGACGAATCTCACTCGTGCGAATATAACTGAAACATCAAACAAAATGGAGGTTTTGAGAGTGAAAAAATTATTTGTAGTTTTCGCAGTTCTTATTCCGGTGCTTGCCGCTTGTTCGGCACGGAACGAGCCGTACGAATACGAAGCGGCGTACACCCCGGACGCACCTGCCTATGAAGAAGCGGAAGAAGCACCCGAGCCTGTGATGCCCGTGATTTTCTATTGGTACTTTGAGGATGAGGAGACCGTTTATATCGAGGGAGAAGACGAAGACGAACCCATCGTGTTTACGGTAGACACAAGCCCTGACGTAAATCGTGTGGTGATGAGAGTGCCATGGGGGAATATGGAGTTGTATCTGCTGCGGCAAACTGAAGGATTTTCTGTTTTTGGCATTACGTTTTATGCACCAGAGGGATTTGATTACCCCATATTCGGAAGCGTTTACGCCGAAAATGACCACGGCATCACATATTCGCCTATTCGAATTGCCCGATAGCTACCTCATAGGTTGATAAACCGCAAACGTCTCAACTATGCCACGGTAAATTGCATATGCGAGTTGCCAGCGATATGCGTCATCCATGAGACGGGCGGCTTCGGCAGGGTTTGTGAGGAAGCCTAACTCCAGCAAAACGGCGGGCATTTTCGTTTCTCGCAGAACAACAAAGTTTGGGGCATTGCGTAGCCCACGGTCGTGTGCGCCGGAAGCCGCAATTTTTTGCGGATGAATAATCTCCGCCAGACGGCGGCTTGTTGTGCGATTATTTGCCTCCAGTTCAAGAGGGCTAACGGTGTACCATGTCTCGATACCGTGTACGGCGGGGTTGTTTACGCCACGCCGTATTTCCGCCGCATTGGCATGAATGGATACGAACAAATCTGCCCCCAAATTATTGGCGAAATATGCACGGTTAAGCGGCGAAACAAAACTATCGTCACGGCGGGTCATGTATGCGGTGATAAATGCGTCTGCATCCAAAAGCTGCATAATCATTTGCGAAACGGCAAGGGTAAGCTCTTTTTCCACCACGCCGTTTTGAATCGCACCCGGGTCGCTTCCGCCGTGACCCGGGTCAATAACCACAATAAACGGCGCAACATCCCGCGGCAAGTGCGCACGTATGATAAAGTACTGCTCGTCCTCATGGATGGAAAACGCAAGCACACGGGTGGTGTTAAATGTTAGGTGTACATAACTGTCGTGGGTGCGTTCCAGGGAGACAGAATTTACAAATCCGTCCAGCACGCTAACATCACCACGCCCAAGCACGTATGCGCCGGGAGGAAGCGTAAAAGTGTACCTAAAGTTCAAATAATCGTTGGTGCGGGCAAGAGAATGGATGTTCATATTAAACTTGCGTGAAATTCGCAGTTCACGGTTTACAGAATCGTAACGTACGCCGCTGATGCCCCTGTGAAGCATAAACGCCGCCGAATTCGCACTTGTAGCTATGCTGAAAGTTGGCCAATCGCCGGTTACATACACCCTAATGTACGCAGAGCCATCTGCCCTTTCCCCCGTGGAAAAATGCGATGCAAACACGCCCTCGGGGAAAATTCCGCCGATAGCACGCATTTGTGCATTGTCGATGTTTACCGTGATAAAATGCGGAAAACCCTCGGTGGAGATGTTTATGGCGGGTGCTACATCGCCCTGAATAACCAAAGTATCCGAAGCCCCGTCGGAGTGCGCAAACACGTTTGCAATCCGGTTTTTGGAGAATGAAATCGTAAGAAGCGTACGGTCGGCGGAAAGGGAAATCGAGTACTCTGCCGCACCCACAACTTCGAAAACAACCCGTGTTACCGTAGGCGTTGTAGAAAATTGCGACGCACGCACCGCATTTACCGGCACAACCCCCGGTGCATAAAAATCGCCGTCAATCATAGCAACTGCATTGTGAATGTCCACCACCAGCCTATTATCCGGCAGCAAAAAATGGCTCACTTCTGAAATCGCAGATGACGCACGCACTACATACGCAGGCGCACCCGTTTCCAGTGGCGTGTGCAAATCTGTAATCGTTGTTTGCGGAAAGGCCATGGTTTGAATTTCTGCCATGGAAATATCCTGCGCCAATCCGCCTATTTCAACCGGCGAAAGCGTAACCCCTGGCGGAGGAAGCTCGTCCTCTGTGGCTCCGACATCCCAGGGTATCTCTTCTTTGTCGGTCAAAAAATCCTCGTAATTTTCGCCCACTTCGTAAACGGCCGGCAAAACCTCCGGCTCGGGCAGTAAGTCATTTCCGTTTACGTTTCCGTTACCGTTTGAAGTGGAATTTACAATGGCGGCACGCCTGTACGCATCCCAATCCACATCAAAGCCAAAAACTTCCGCCGGAAACCGTAGCGGAACCATGGTTCTATCCTCTACAATAATTGGCGGAATATCCATTAAAATGGCATCGCCGTTCAAATTCGCACTCAACTCGTCAATGGTTAGCACCAGCACGTAGTCGCCATAAAAAAGCGAAACCTGCCTATGACCGGCGTGCCAGCCCACAACGCCGCCCACACGCTCGAAAACTTCACGCACAGGCACAAGGGTGCGGTCGTTCAAAATAATTGGCGGCGCAGGCAAGTCCGGCACCTCAACACCGTCAATTACAAGCCTTACCGGCGGGTTTGCACCCAGCGCAATTGCGGGCATAAAAGCTAAAACAGCCGCAAATATGGTCAAAAAAAGAAACTTGTGAATAGTCATAAAATTTGCCCCCCATTTCCCTGTCGGGTTATGTAGAATATTCGTATAATACGCCGAAGATGGGGAGTTAGTCAATCCTCGCAATTAAAATGTAATATTACATCGCACGAAAAAGTGCGCACGGCGCACAGCGAATACCGAGGAAGCGTCTTCTGGTTTTTCTCGTTCTCTCGAAGCCGGATTCTGTTTCCTAGCGAACGAAAAAAACGAACCGGTTAGTGACACCAACCAGTTCGTTTTTTTCGTGCGATAGGAAATTAACCTCATGGGCTAATGTTGCAATAGGCTATGGTCGCATAAGTTACCGGTACGCCCCAATATCCGTAATCAGCTTAACACAGCCGTCACAAATACCTGCTAAAACACCTGTAAAGCCGTTGCCGGAAAGTCCTCCGGACTTGGTGAAAATTGTTACGGTTTGGCCGATATAACGAGCCATACTTTCGATTAAACATCCGCTCATGATTTTTCCTCCTAATCAGTTGACGACGAGGGGCGAAATTTCCCCCCGCCGTCTAATCTATGGCAAAGGAACAACTGCTTGTTCCTGATTACATACTATGTGGATTGCGATTTTGTGTTACAAGCCTTTTAGGCAAAATGCGAAAAAAAAAGAAGGCCGTTGCAAAATTTGCAACAGCCCCCTTTTCTGCACTAGCTAAGGGGATTGCGGGTCAAGCCCGCAATGACGGCGTGAGGGTTTAGAAATTTGCAATAGCCCTCTTGATGCTAAGATTTCATCGCTTCTGCTACTTCTGCGGCGAAATCGGCTTCTTTTTTCTCGATGCCCTCGCCTTTTTCGTATCGGGTAAAACGTACAATTTTCACATCTGCGCCTATGGTTTTAAGATATGCGCCAACGGTTAGTTCGCCGTCTTTTACATATTCTTGGTCTAGCAGACAAATTTCTTTAAGGCTTTTCGAAAGGCGGCCTTCAACCATGTTTGTTATGATGTTTTCGGGCTTTGGCTTTGCGGCCTCGGCGTTTTCTTGCAAGGCTTGCTTCAAGAGGAATGCTTTTTCGCTTTCGATATGCTCTGCGGGGACGGTTTCACGGGACACAAACTGGGGCGACATCGCCGCAATTTGCATACATACGTTACGTCCCGCTTCAAGCACCGCATCGGATGTCCCTGCGATTTCAAGCATTGTGCCAACCCTGCCGCCACCGTGGATATACTCCACTATTGCGTTGCCATCGGCGGCGTTGTAACGCACAAAACGGCGCACGCCAATATTTTCGCCAATTGTGGCGATTTTGTTTGTAAGAACGTCTTTTGCGGTTTGGGATGAATCCGCAATCCATTTTTCTTCGAGAAGTGCGTCAACTTCCTGTGCCGATGATGCCAATGCTTGTTTAGCCATGTTTTTAACGAATTCAACAAAATCTTCGTTTTTGGCAACAAAGTCGGTTTCGGAGTTTACTTCCACCAATGCGCCGCTTTTTTTATCCGGCGCAACAGCCGCCATAACAAGCCCTTCTGCCGCAACACGTCCGGCTTTTTTAGCCGCCGCCGCAAGACCTTTTTCACGCAAAACTTCGGTTGCTCGCTTAATATCGCCGTTTGCTTCTTTTAGGGCTTTGTTGCAGTCCATCATGCCTGCGCCGGTAAGTTCACGCAGTTCTTTTACCATAGCTGCCGTAACTTGCATTATGCGTTCACCTCGTTTTCCACTACTTCTTCAATTGATGTTGGTGCGGCGGGTGCGGGTGCCGCTTGCATTGCGGCGGCTTCCACCTCGTCTGCGTCTTGCTCGCCTTGTTTGGCTTCAAGAACCGCATCGGCAAGTTTGCCTGTGATTAGTTTTATTGCACGAATTGCGTCATCATTACCGGGGATTACGAAATCTACTTCATCGGGGTCGCAGTTGGTGTCCACAATTGCAACTATGGGGATACCAAGATTGCGGGCTTCCTGTATGGCGATGCGCTCTTTGCGGGCATCCACGATAAAAAGCACGTCCGGGACACGCTTCATTTGCTTAACGCCGCCAAGATTGCGCTGGAGTTTTTCCATTTCATGTTCGAGTTTTGCAACTTCTTTTTTTGGAAGAAGTGCCATGCGCCCGTCTTCCTGCATTTTTTCAAGCTCTTTAAGACGTTGTACTCGAAGCTGCATGGTTTTGAAGTTTGTTAACATACCGCCCAACCAGCGTTCGTTAACATAGTACATACCGCAACGAGCGGCTTCTTCTTTAATGGATTCCTGGGCTTGCTTTTTTGTGCCAACGAAGAGAATTTCGCCGCCATCTGCGATAATTTCAGATACTGCACGGTACGCCTCGTCAACTTTGCGCACGGTTTTTTGCAGGTCTATGATGTAAATGCCGTTGCGCTCTGCGAAGATAAACTCCGCCATTTTTGGGTTCCAGCGTCTGGTTTGGTGGCCAAAATGCACACCGGCTTCCAAAAGCTGTTTCATTGAAATAACTGCCATAAGGCACCTCCTAAAGGGTATTTTCCTCCACGGCACAAGGAGCATAGCCGTGTGTGGATTTACAACCGCAGTAGTATGACAGGCTTTGGCAGATTTGTCAAAACTAATTGTCCAAATTCTATTGACAACGACAATGTTTGGTGAAACCGCTATAAATTCGAAAAATAGTTCGAGTTTTCCTTGACAATGTACTCATTGTGTGTAATATTCGATTCATGAGACAGACAACCTGTAGAAACGAGGGGAGCATATGTTTATTAATCTCGAAGCCGAGCGAGTGCGCCGCAAAATGAGCAGAGCCAAAATGGCGAAATTGCTTGCAACCGACACGGCGGTTTTGGACGACTGGATTCATAGGCGGTGCGCTATCCCCGCAAACAAACTGCGTGCCCTGTCGCAGTTGTTTCACGGTTGCACTCTTGACTATCTGTTGAAGCTGTACTAGAAAGGAGGTGGAAATATGTATATGATTTTGCGTAGCTATATTGTTACCATTACAGGGTTTTCGGCAAGCGTGCTTAGCCTTGCATTTGGTGGGTTTGATATGCTTTTGCAAACACTGTTGTTGCTTATGGCGGTGGATATGATATCCGGAATAATTGCGGCGGCGGTTTTCGGATGTTCTGCGAAGAGCGAAAGCGGACGATTATCCAGCCGTGCCGGTGTGCAGGGCTTTTTCAAAAAGGGATGCTGTTTGCTACTTATTATCGTGGCAGTTCATTTGGATGCGTTAATAGGAACGGGTACGCTTACACGTGATGCCGCAATAATTGCGTTTTGCATAAACGAGCTAATCAGCATCATGGAAAACATGGGGGCTATGGGCATCAAGATGCCTGCACCCATTATGAATGCGCTGGATATGTTTGCGAAGAAAGTATAACATCACCGAATGGTTTTGATTGAACGGCGCAGGCATTGCCACGGCGTATCATTTCCAAAATTGCAAGGAAAGTGACAATCATTTCGTGGCGAGACGAGCAATCCGAAAAAACGGACGACAAATGCAGTCGTCCTTTTTTTTGCAAAATTTTGCCCAATGCGGTAACTTTTTCGTGTACGGTAAATTTGTCCTTGGGCATTTCGCCGTAGCCGGCACGTACTGTATCTATTTTTTCGGCGGCACGGCGCATAATTTCTGCGAAAATTTCCGCCAGGCGTGAAATCGGAATCATTTCGTCTGCCAGGTCTGGGCGGGCATCTCCTGCCAGGGCGTTAAAGGCATCGCTGTCCTCCGGTCTTGTTATACGTGGATTTTTTGGGGAAATATCCGCCAGACGTGCCGCAAGTTCCTGTGCGTGTTGGTATGCGATTAGCTGTTGCGCCAAGGCTTCACGGGGGTCTTCCTCCGGTTCGTCCGGTTCTGTTTTTGGGCGGGGCAAAAGCATCTGCGACTTGATTTCAAGCAAAGTTGCCGCCATCACAAGAAACTCGCTTGTTTGCTCCATATCCGGCGGGAGGTCTGCAATAACATCGAGGTATTCTGCGGTGATTTGCGATATGGGAATGTCGTAAATGTCGATTTCGGCACGCTTAATCAGTCGCAGGAGGAGGTCTAACGGGCCTTCGAATTTTTCAAGTTTTACGTCCATGGCGGTTTCCTACATAAACATCCGGATAATTGTTTCACGTATGGGGAAGATAATGCCTTGCAACACGCCGAAAATAAGCAACAAAAACATAAGAATTTGCAGCGGTTTTTCGTAGTGATTTAGGCGCACGGATGTTTCCGGCGATACAAACAGATGCAGTAATTTATTTGCCGCCATGGGGAAAATTGGGACTAGGCTAAAGATTGCCAGACCAATGTTTGCACGGGCAAAGGGTACTGCAAGTTCGTTTAGCGCAAGCGCAAGATAGAACCATGGTGGCACATTTTGTGTGTGTTCAATTACGACAGACCAGTTTAGCCCACGGCGGCCGTCCAGGGAGATAAGCATTGCGTTTTCTGCCATTGCGCCAAAGCCTGCCGCCCAGTTCATAAGGGGCGTGTGAACCAAGCCCAGCAGGATAAGTGCGACTGCGCCAACTGCCACGTTTGCCAATATTGGCACGGTGTATGTGAGGGCAATGCCTTTGCGCTTATCACGGTAGTAGAACGGGGATGTATCCACCGGGCGACCCCATCCTACCTGGAAATAAAGCATCATAAAAAAGCCGATGGGTTCTACAAACTTAAACGGGTTCCATGTAATGAAGCCGTTTTTTGCAGGTTGCCTATCGCCCAGGGCTGTACTTACACGGGCTTTTACAAATTCGTGAATTACCGGTGCGAAAAATGCACCCGGCAGGAGGTAGAGAAAGTCCATGACACGCTACCCTTCTTGGATGTGGTGACACATCCTAAACTTTTTGTTTGATTCCGGCTTTTTTCAATTGAGCATTTGCACTTATGCGACACACAATTCGTGTATAGTCACCCATTATCCTGCGGCCTTGATTTCTTCGACCATGTCGCTGATTTTAATATTTAGCCTAATGTCGCCGGTGTGTCCCATTTCCACCTCGGCAATATCCTGAATTACCACTTTCATGCGTGCCAGCAATGTATCAAAGTTGCTTCCTCCCAAAGTAGTACACACTTCATTACAGCTTGCAAGCCAAGTTTTTTCGGTATATTCAAATTCAACGTCAAACTGTCGCATGATGTACCTCCCTATTTCTCTCGGCTTTCTGCGCCAAGATGTTGTGACACATCCTAAACTTTTTGTTTGATTCCGGCTAATTTCAGGTATTCGTTCGCACTTGAGGGTTTTACAATTTTTCCGTCGATGGAAAAATTTACGTTCCTTATCGGGCTGTACCAGCGTTCGTGGTCGCCCTTGGAATACCTCACAAACCTACAGCCATGCTCTTTCAGTATGTGTTTGACTTGTTTCGTATAGTCTCCCATTACCCTGCCGCTTTTATTTCTTTAACCCTGTCTCGTACGCTTATCAGCACTTTAATGTCTCCGGCGTGGCCAAGTTCCACTTCTGCGACATCTTGGATGGCTATGCTCATTCGTTCAATGAGGGCATCAAACGATGTTCCCTCCAGAATAATGGAAAGCTCGCAGCAACGAGCAAGCCAAATTTGGTCGATATACTCTAAAACCACTTGAAACTGTCGCATGATGTACCTCCTATTTCTCTCGGCTTTCTGCGCCAAGTTGCTTTTTTAGCCGCTTTACAACGGCGTTGGCGAAGTTTTCGATTTCGGATGAATTTAGCGTCTTCTCACGAGAGCCGATGTTTAGGCGGAATGTGACGGATTTTTTGCCCTCCGGAATTTGTTTGCCTTTGTATTCGCCAACAAAAGATACGCCGTGGAGAAGTCCCTCGCCCTGCTTTGCGGTGATGGTTTCATGAATTTCTGCCCATTTTACACTTGCATCAAACAGTAGCGAAAGGTCGTACTCGCTTCGTGGGTACTCCGGGACGGGTGCGAATTTATTGTCACGGGAAGCAAGGGGGAGAAGTGAATCAATATCCAGCTCGAAGAGGACTGCGGCGTGATTTTTTATGCCGCAAGCAAGTGCCGCCTTTTTCGATAAAAGTGCGAGATGCCCGCAAATTTCGCCGTTTTGGGTAATGTTTAGCCAAACGGTATCGTCTGCGAAAGCGGGTTTTTCTTTCCGCTCGAAGCTGTAATTTTCGATATGAATTTGCCGTGGCAATGCCTCCAGCGCACCTTTTGTACGGCGGAAAAGCGTAGTTACATCGTCTTCGCCGGGTGCTCCTACAAATGCGCCGGAAACATTTCTGCGCTGGATGGGAAGTGCTTCACGCTGGTCGTAGTCTCGGGTAAACTCGCCGGGCAAAAACACCTGTGCGGATTCGAAAATGGCAAACTGGTCCATGTAGCGCACATTGCCGGCAATTGCTTTGCAAAGGTTTGGCAGAAGCGACGGGCGCAGAAATTTTTCATCCGGCGCAGGTGGTGCGCTGAGTGCGTGCAGTGCGGCGGCAGAAATATCGCCACACAGGGCGTTTAGATATTCGTCCTTTACCCATGGGTACGTGAACACCTCACGCATACCACAGCGGAACGCCAAAAACTCACGAATTTTGCGGTCTATTTCTATTTTAGGCTGGTTAATCGCATCTGTGAACGACGTGACTATGCGTGCGGCGGCGAAGTTTTCGTAGCCGTGCATCCGTGCCAATTCTTCCATAATGTCATCGGGGATTGAAATATCGCCGGTAGAACGCCATGTTGGCGCAGTTGCCCTAAGCTCGTCTCCTGAGAAATCCACGGTGAAGCCCAGTAGTTCCAGCTTCGTACGGATTTCATCATTTGACAGGGCTTTGCCCAGGCGGCTTGCAAGCCAGTCCAGGGAAACGGTAACGGTTTTGCACTCAAGAGGGAGTGGGAAATTGTCGTGAAACGCAGTGATTTTCATTTCCGGATAAATTTCTGCAAAAAGATTCATTGCCACGGCAAGGGCAATGTCTGCACGTTGTGGGTCTATGCCTTTTTCGAAGCGGGTTGCCGCATCCGTTCGGGTTTCGAAACGGGTTGCCGTGCGGCGAATCCCCGCCGCTTCAAAATTTGCGATTTCGAGAATTACCTTGCTTGTATCCGGCAAAACGGAGTCCCGTTTGCCGCCCATAACTCCCGCTAGTCCCACTGCGCCGGCATCGTCTGCAATTACCAAATCTTCTGTGGTTAACGCAAGTTCACGGTCATCCAAAAGCAACAATTTTTCGCCGTTTGCGGCGGGGCGCACGGTAATATGCCCGTCGATTTTTTCCGCATCAAAGGCATGGGTTGGCTGTCCGGTGGAAAGCATCACGTAATTTGTAATGTCCACAATTGCGTTAATTGGGCGAAGCCCCACGCTCCACAACCTCGCCTGCACGGCAAAGGGCGCAGGGATAACCGAAAGCCCCTCGATTTGCGCACCAATATAGCGGGGCGATTTCGTAGGATTTTCTAGCGTTATTTCAAGTTGCGAAACCGCAGGAATTTCGTAGGGTTTGATGGGTGCAAGCGGCACGCCATAAAACGCCGACAGCTCCCGTGCGATGCCGTAATGCCCCCATAAATCCGGGCGATTTGTAAGGGATTTGTTATCAATTTCAAGAATTACATCGTCCAAGCCTAATGCAACGGCAACATTTTCGCCCACGGGTGGGTCAAATTCGGAAATGTCCAGGATATCGCCCTCACCTGCGGCAGGGAGCAAGCCACCCAGGCCAATTTCCTCCGATGCGCAAATCATCCCAAAGGATTCTTCCCCACGCACTTTCGACTTTTTAATTTCCACCAAATCGCCAACGCCGTGCCAGCGCACCAGCGCACCGGGTAGCGACACAGCAACTTTCATGCCCTCCCGCAGGTTAACGCCGCCGCAAACAATGCCCTTGGGCTCGCCGTCGCCTATGTCAACTTTGCAAAGGGTTAGCTTATCTGCGTTGGGATGTTTTTGAAGTTGTAAAACCTGCCCCACCACGATTTTATCAAAGGCTTTTTTTGTTTCGTGGAAACCCTCGACTTCAACTGTTGCCATGGTTAAATCGTAGGCGATTTTTGAAAGTGGAAGCTGGGCAGGAAGTTGTACATATTCTTTGAGCCAATTAAGCGATAGTTTCATAGAAAAATCTCTCCCGTAAGGAACTGCCACGTTATTTTTGACAGTTCCTAAATCTGCGGTTTTTGGTAATAACGTATCACAGGGATTGCAAAGGTGTCAATTTTTCAAAACCATCCGGTTAGTGACACCAACCAGATGAAATTTGAATTTGCCTTCAAGTGAATGCCACGCTTAAATTTTCCACCACGGACAAATTGTGATATAATGTAAAAAGGCTTATGTTGAGGAGGGAAAAAACTATGCCGCACTTTTTTAACAAGTACACAAATTTATTGGAATTTAGCGCATCGCCCCACGGGCAATTAGACCGTGAAGACCCGAACCTTTACCGCGACCAGTTTCCCTATACGGAAATCCCAAAAACCGTGTTTAACTATCGCAGTGTTCCCATGGATATGCCGGACGAAATTTGGATAACAGACACCACTTTCCGTGACGGACAGCAATCTCGTGAACCATACAAAACCGAGCAAATAAAGCATATCTACAAATTATTGCACCGCCTAAGCGGTCCCAAAGGAAAAATTCGTCAAAGCGAGTTTTTTCTGTACTCAAAACGAGACCGTGACGCAGTGTATGAATGCCTTAACCTGGGTTATGAATTCCCCGAAGTAACGGGCTGGATACGTGCTACGAAAAAAGATTTCGAGCTGGTGAAAGAAGTCGGGCTTAAAGAGACGGGGATTTTGGTTAGCTGTTCCGACTATCACATTTTCCTGCAAATGAAGATGAACCGGCGGCAAGCGTTGGGGCATTACATTTCCATCGTGCGTGAGTGTATCGAATCCGGCGTGAAGCCACGTTGCCACCTTGAAGACATTACCCGTGCGGATTTTTACGGCTTTGTTGTACCCTTTGTGCGAGAACTCATGAAGCTATCAAAAGAAACCGGTGTACCAATAAAAATCCGTGCCTGCGACACAATGGGCTACGGTGTAACATTCCCCGGTTCGGTTATGCCACGCAGTGTGCAGGGCGTAATTCACAACCTAACGCACCACGGTGGCGTGCCGCACGAGCTTTTGGAATGGCACGGACACAACGACTTTTACCGTGCGGTTAACAATGCCGCATATGCCTGGCTGTACGGCTCGTCGGCGGTAAATGCGTCGCTGTTTGGCATTGGCGAGCGCACGGGCAACACACCTCTTGAGGCGATGGTGTTTGAATATGCACAAATCCGTGGCACGCTGGACGGCATAGACACCACAGTAATCACCGAACTTGCCGAGTACTTTGAAAATGAAATTGGCTACAAAATACCGCCTATGACACCTTTTGTGGGCAAAAATTTCAACGTAACCCGTGCAGGCATTCATGCAGACGGTCTTTTGAAAAACGAGGAAATCTACAACGCTTTTGACACGGATAAAATTCTCAACCGCCCGTGGAAAATTGTTATTTCAAATACATCCGGTCTTGCGGGCATCGCCCATTGGCTAAACGCATATTTCAAGAAGTCTAAAAATGACGGCTTCGATAAGAAAGACCCCGCCGTTCTTAAAATCAAGGACTGGGTTGATGCCCAGTACGAAAGCGGTCGTGTAACATCCATCACAGATGGAGAAATGGAAACCCTGGTGAAAACCATTTTTGAAGGAGGTAATTGAATGAAGCGAACAGTAACAGTTATTCCCGGAGACGGTATCGGCCCGGAGTGCATTAATTCTGCGATGCAAATTATTGATGCCGCCGGCGTAAACATCGAATGGGAAGAACGCCACGCAGGCGAACGCATTTTCAAACAAGGCATACCCTCGGGCGTGCCTGCCGATACAATCGAGTCCATCAAAAAAAATCGAGTGGTACTCAAAGGTCCCCTTGGTACACCCGTAGGCTTTGGGCAAAAAAGTGCGAACGTAACACTGCGCAAACTTTTTGAAACCTATGCAAATATCCGCCCCATCCGTGAATTTCCGGGTGTAACCACCCCCTACAGCGGCCGAGGTATAGACCTGGTTGTTGTACGTGAAAACGTGGAAGACCTCTACGCCGGCATCGAGCATATACAAACCCCCGGGGTGGCACAGTGTCTCAAGCTAATCTCCCGCAAGGGCTGTGAAAAAATTGTGCGCACCGCATTCGAGTTTGCCCGTGCGGAAGGCCGCAAAACCGTAGCTTGCGCAACCAAGGCCAATATAATGAAGCTAACCGAGGGTCTGCTCAAAAAGACTTTCGAGGAAATTGCACCGGAATACCCGGATATCGAATCCTGGCACGTAATCATAGACAACTGTGCGCACCAGCTTGTGAAAAAGCCCGAGCAGTACGATGTGATTGTGACAACCAACATGAACGGCGATATCATCAGCGACCTTACAAGCGGCTTGGTTGGCGGTCTTGGATTTGCGCCCACCGCTAACCTTGGCAACGATGTTGCCATTTTTGAAGCGGTTCACGGTTCTGCGCCAAAGTATGCCGGCAAGGACGTAATCAACCCCACCGCTGTAATTCTCTCCGCTGTGATGATGCTGCGGCATATTGGCGAATTTGATGCAGCAACGAAAATCGAAAACGCCGTAATGGTTACAATCGAAGAGGGCGAAGCCGCCACAGGCGATATCGTTGGTTACGACAAAGGTGTAACAACCAGTGCGTACACGAAAAAAATTATCGAAAATCTCGGACGAAAGCCCACGAAATTTGAAGCTCGCAAGCATCAGGCAATCAAGATGCCAAACGTATCTCCCGAGCCGACGTTTGTCACACCAAAATCACGGCGTGTAATAGGCGCAGATATTTTTGTGGAATGGTCGCAAAATGCCGAGTCCCTTGGTCAAAGCCTTGATAAAATCGTGGAATCGTCACCGTTCCGCTTGAAAATGATTTCGAACCGTGGCACGAAAGTTTATCCCGTGCCGGATGCCGCCCCGGATTGCGTAGACCATTGGCGATGCCGTTTCGTATTACGAGATGCCGCCGCAAACGCATCTCCCGAAGAAGTCATTGAACTTCTCACAAAAGTTTCTGCCGCCCACACATGGATGCACGTAGAAAAACTCGCCGAAATAGACGGCGAGCCGGGCTACACCATGGCGCAAGGCGAGGATTAAGTTCTATCTTATCTGCGCCATGCGCAGCGTAAACGAAAACACGCTTCCTTTGCCGGGGGTGCTTTCTACCGAAAGGGTTTCGCCGTGGGCACGTACGAAAGTTTTTACAATGGACAGCCCCAGTCCGCTACCCATTTTGTCTTCCCCACGGGAGGGGTCGCCCTTGTAGAAGCGGTCAAAAATGTATTTCTGCTCTTCGCTAGTCATGCCTATGCCGTTGTCGGAAACGGATACCGCAACTTTGCCCTTTATCCGTGTGGTTTCCACTATTATTTCGCCGCTGTTTTGGGTAAATTTTACGGCGTTATCCAACAAATTGTACAGCGCACGCCGTATTTTTTCCTCATCGGCTTCAACCATGTCCGTTGGACCAGCAAAGTGGCTTATCACCGTCAAATTTTTTTCTGTAACCCGTTGCGAAAAACCTATTATCGTTTTGCGAATCAAGTCGTTTACATCAAAAACAGAGACTGCGAGGGCAACTTCGTGGTCTTTTTGTATGTCCAAAATATCGTTGGACAGCTTTATCAGCCGCTCGGATTCATCCAAAATTATGCGGATATAATGCGGCTGTTCATCGGTTGGAATTGTGCCGTCTTCAATTGCCGTGAGAAAGCCCCGCATGGATGTTAGCGGCGAGCGAATATCATGGGATAAATTTGCAATAAACGTGTTGTGGATTTTTTCAAGCTCCCGAAAATCCTCCGAACTGCGACCAAACTGCGCCATCAAATGTATCGCAAACGCAAAAATTGCCGCAAAAATAAGTGCGTACAGCAAAATGCGATACATTTCCAAAATCGCCGCATCAAGCTCTGCCATGGAAAAGCCCACCAAAGCCGCACCGGCAACCTGCCCGCCCAGCCAAAATGGTTCTGCCACAATCAACAGCGGCTGGAGATTTGGATGCGCCAGCGTAACTGTCACGGTTTCGCCGTGCATCACGGGCGCAAGCTCCGAAAACTCTGCCACTGCGCCATGGGGCAAGCCGTGCGCCACAAACACGTTAAAATCCGCATCAAGAATAATCACCGTGGCATCCGTATAGTTGTGAATATTGCGAATTTCGTTGCCCAGCAGGTGCAAATTAAAAATCCCGTACTCCTGAAAATTTTCCATAGATGCGGCAACACGTTGCGCCAAACGTGCAAGTTCTGCCCCACGCCGCTCCGTAAAGAAACTGCGCACCCCTTGCCCCATCACCGCACCCAAAAATGCAAAGCTAACCACCAGCGTCACCAGATATAAAACCAGTTGCTTCCCAAAAATTCGCATTTTTCCACCTCTGTATGATATAATAAGCCGTGGGGATTTCATCCCTTTGCCCTGAAATTTCAAAATGAAATGGTTGGTAGTGCCCTACTAACTGGATGTGTTTTGGAAGTTCACCAATTCTATATATATCAACACGATTTTATTTGCATTGCAATCTAAATGTGCTAAACTGTGCCGGAGGTGAGTGTTATGACAAAAAATTCTACAATAAACCTTCGTGTTAATTCCGAGGTCAAGGAACAGGCGGGCATGATACTTGATGCAATGGGCTTATCTTTCAGCGATGCCTTTAACTTAATGCTCCATCAAATAAGAATACAACGCTCTTTACCTTTCGATGTTGTTGCATACAGCCACACACCAAGGGCAGAAACTCTTGCATACATGGACTGTATTGAAAACGGTGAAGAAGAACTTGTTGGTCCATTTTCTTCAAAAGAGGAACTGTGGAAATCTTTAGGCATATGAAATACGCACCGTACTACACCAACCGAATAAAACGGCAATTAAGGGTTCTAAAGAAACGTGGGTTTGATATGAACCTTTTCAAAGAGGTAGTGGATATGCTTCTTGACGGCAAGCCGCTTCCGCCAAAATATAACGACCACCCTCTAAAAGGCAACAAGCGAGGGTATAGAGATTGTCACATATTGCCTGATTGGGTGTTGATTTATAAAATTGACAAGGGCGTATTAACCCTTACCTTGTTTGAAACCGGCACGCATTCAGATATTTTAGAATAGGGCGTGTCGAAACTGTTCATTGACGCATAATTCAGTTTCCTAGCGAATAAAAAAGTTTCTCCCCCAAGAAATAAAAAGGAGTTGTTCAAATGAAAAAAACGTCTTTTGTTGAAACCACAGTCGGGCTGATGTTGGTGGCGATTGTGGCTATTATGCCGCTGATTGTGCGGTTTGTTTGGCGACCGCTTCCGCCGGAACTTACGCCGTATTTTCCGGATAGAGAGTTCCCCGGTGGGTTTTATCTGGATATGTTTACGTATTGGAAAGGGCTGTTTGTGTACCTGGGTGCGATTGTGATTGCATTTATCGTTGCAGGCGACTGGATTACAACCGGGCGTATGCCTGATTATAAGGAGTTTTTCAAACGTACGCCGGTTTTAATTTCCCTTTCGTATTTGCTGTTTGTGATTATTTCCGCAGTGGCATCGCCCTATTCGTTTACGGCTTGGTTTGGCACCTACGCCCGGGGCGAGGGTGCGTTTATGTGGATTTCGTACTTTGTGGTGTTTTTTGCGGCAATGTACTTTGTTACAAGCCTTGAAAATGCACGTTTGCTTTTGTTTGGGCTTGCGTTTTCTTCCATTATAATGGGTCTTATCGGCGTTAGCCAGTTCATTGGGCGGGACTTTTTCACAACGGATTTTGCACGCTGGATAATCACTGTGGGTGATGCGCAAATGGCGGAACCGATTCTCGTAGACGGCGAATGGGTGCCCAGGCGTAGCCTAATAAATCCCGTGTTTACCATTGCCCACGGGACTTTGTTTAACCCAAACACTTTTGGCAAATACACGGCGATGATAAGCCCTGTACTGCTTCTTGCCGCACTTACCTACACGGGGAAAAAGTTTGTGAATATAATTTTTTTGGTTGCTGGCGGATTAATGCTTCTCGGGGTTTTCGGAAGCAGTTCGCTGGGCGGATTGGTTGGCATTGTAACCGCCGCCGGAGTTTTGCTTGTCACTTTCATCTTTAGCCGTGGGATTAGCGGGAAGAAGCTCGCTTTTGCCGCAGGGCCTGTTGTGCTTACGCTTCTACTTGCGATACTCTTTGTAACGCCGCTTAACGAACGTGTGATGTTCCTCTTCGGACGTTTGGGCGATGCAATCCGTGCCGACACCACCGCAATCCAAGACTATATTTTTGACGGAAATACCATGACGGTTACGAACGAAGATGGCGTAATCCTTAACCTAACCGTTAACCATATGGGGCGTGACGGATGGGTGACGGTTACAGATGCAAACGGCAACGAAATAACGCCACACCGTGACGCTACCATGCTGAATACGGGGCGTGGCGTAGAATATACATTTGACATTCCCGGCTATCGCAATGTGCGTATAGAGAAATATTCGGATATTTTTTTGTACCATCACCGCACGTCCATACCGTTTTTCCTGACACTGGAGGACGGGCGGCTGTACGGCGTTTCCCCCACACGCATGAGTGTGGATTTACACCGTGATATCCCGCATTGGGGCTTTGCCGGTCGTGAAACATGGGGCTCTAACCGTGGCTACATTTGGTCACGCTCGTTTCCGCTTATGTTTACACCACGCACGCTTACAATCGGCTACGGCCCCGATACTTTCATTAATATTTTCCCAAAATACGAAATGCCTGCGCTTCAGCGGTTTTTCAACTCGCCGTTTATCATCGTGGATAAGGCGCATAATATCGTGATTCAAACATGGATTTCTACCGGCGGAATTTCTGCAATTTTGCTGGTTTCGCTGTTGATGTTCTACCTGTTTACCACGTTCCGCTCGCTTGTGAAAACAAAAAACGAGCCTATTTTTTCGTACGGTTTGCGCCTTGGGCTTTTATGCGGCATTAGCGCATATTTTATGTCCAGCATGGCAACAGACACCACAATAGGCTCTACGGGCGTGTTTTTTGTGCTGTTGGGCGTGGGCTTTGGGTTGAATTATTTGAGGGCTAATCCCGTTTCCGAAAAATAACGTAAAGCGCAAGCAGAATGAGAGCTATAGGTACGGTGCGGCGCACAATTTGCACTGCGAAGTCAAGAAAGTTTCCGGCGAAAGTTAGTCCCACGATAAAAATTATCACCAGCGTAATGGCTTTGTTGTTGCGCATGGTGGATATTACATCGTCTATGCCGTCGGGTACTGCTTCGCCTGCATTTATGCGCCGCTTTATGTGAAAGCCGTCAAAAAAGCTGGCGAACCACAGCACCGGCAAAGACAGCGCAAAAAGCACGGTTGCAATGCCGCCATCTGCCGCCACAATGAGAAAAATAAGCATAAAAAATGCGCACATGGCGGCAAGCCCACGTTTTATGAGACCCATGTACATATAATTTGCGCCCGGCGGAAACGCAAGGGACAGCACAAGCAAAATTATTCCGCTAACATTTTGCGGCCTTCTTTCAGGGGATTCCGGTTGATATTGCACAAAAATCAACTCCTGCATATAATTTGAGAATATGTACGGCAAAGGAGATGAAAAAGTTTGTTTAAGAATAAAAATTTGCGTAGGCAAATGATTTTTGTGGGTATGTCCGTTTTCATGGTGATGGTAATGGGGCAAATTATTGCGAGGGTGACGCAACTGTATTCATTTGAATTTACCAACGAAATGCCGGAATTTGTGAGTTTTGCGGCGGAAGTTTTGCCTTTTGAAGTGCGTGCGACGCTAACAAACACGGGCGATATTGCTGTGCCGGTGAGTGCAGAGTTTATTGTGGTGCGCCAGCATGGCGAGGGCTGGTGGCTGGTATCGGTTGACCGGGACAGCGAATTTGACGATGTGGAAACGTATCTTCCGCCTGAACACAGCATTGTGTTTGTGCTAACGGATGAAATGGCAGACCTCTCCGCCGATGTAATGCGTATAGTAACGCTGGTGCGCAAAGACGGAGAATTCTTGCAAGTGTGGGCGGAGTTTACGCCACAATCTCCGGGCTAAGTAGGCCGCGGTATCTCCCGTTTTTGCACAGGGTGGAATTGTAGATGCCTATTATGGCTTCGCTGGCTTCGCTTTGCCCCTCCACCTGTATGCTGTCCGGGCGAAAACCTATTAGCATCCCGTTGTTGCGCCCTAGGCTGGCAAATGGAATCATGCGGATTCGGCTGTAAAACTCCTCCTCACGAACTGAAAGCAGTACGGTGAGGTCGCTCTCCATTTTTTCGGCGAACAAAACATTCAAACATTCCGGCAAAAGAGGTTTTATTTGTTCGTACTCCGCAATAATCACAGGCATTTTCGACAGTGGCTCTCGCAAATTATGCCCCGTGTCCACAAGTGCGTCAAAGCGGCAATCGTTTTTGCCGATTGTAACCAAAACACTGCACAGCATTTGTCGCCGCAAAGTAATATGCTCGGACATTTTTGTGCCAAGTTTAATTACTATGTAGCTTGTCGCCATTCCAACCAGGGCAACTTGCCACGAAATTGCACGGGAAAACCCGCTCATGTCGGACACAATAAAGTACACGGCGTGGGGCAAATCGGTAAGGAAAAACAAAGCCATACCAAGCCCGCCTACGGCAAATGAAATTACATATGCGATTCCATAAAT
>Ga0209755_10001774_pt1 | contig 32042 bp, 24 predicted proteins | sample TergutCo191P1_FD_187301 | JGI IMG/M metagenome (GOLD analysis project Ga0209755, IMG submission 187301) | Cornitermes sp. P1 segment gut microbial communities from Petit-Saut dam, French Guiana - Co191P1 (SPAdes) (version 2) | ecosystem: Host-associated > Arthropoda: Insects > Digestive system... | reverse complement strand
TCGCCTATAATAAAATGAACGCTCTGCTCCTTTCTCAGCCAGTAGCGTTCAAAAACCCTGCAAATGAGCCGACCGCTACGCTATATTTTGAGTGGCGTTATTTACACCCTCTATAGCGTACATCAAATAATTTGTATGTTTTTACATTGCCTGTCTTAGATGGTGATGTTGATGGAAGGCTGTATGAGCGACAAAAGAACATAACTCTAGAGTGTGCTAAAAATGCTGGCTTTGGTGATAACATCCAAGTGATATCAGAGCCAAAAGCCGCAATGATTTATATTCTAAACAGTCTTAGAGATTCATCAGGAATGTTGCAAAACATTGACTTGCAGCGAGGCGATGAAATTTGCGTTTTTGACTTAGGGGGAGGAACCTTAGATGTATGCTTCGGTCGATATAAATTGGAAAATGGCATTCCTGATGTAGATGGTGTTTTTTCGGTTGGGTTGTATTCAGATGAAAATGGTCTTCAGGTTAGTTTGTGTGGAGATAGGCTTGATATGCAAATGGCTATCCGGCTTTGTGAGGACTTGCCGGACAAAGATAAGTTGGACGACTGGGAATATGATGAAAACAATAACTTTGTCCCCCCGTTAACAGTAAAGTCGTTTGGCAACGCAAAATGGAGTACGTATGTTGAGCGCCACCAAGCCATGAAGGAAGAATTGTCATGGTCATGGAATAATCCTGATATAGCACAGGTGATTTATACACAGGGGCGTGACGTGGGGTTAACTAAAGATGTATTTAAAGAAGTTGTCTGCAAGGATCTTTCATATGCAATAAGAGCCATGAAAGATGCAATGAAAGCTAATGGAATGAATGAATTGAAGTATATCTTTATGGTTGGCGGAGGAAGCCTTATTCATGTTGCAAGAACTCAGCTTGATGATGCGTTTCCCGCTTGTGAAGTTTTTAACGCATATGACATCTTAGGAGCAGAAAAAGAAGCTGAGTTCTATTCAGACGAAAATCGTATGGATTTGAGAACTGCAGCTATATATCCTGTTGTGCGTGGTGCTGCGCTTGCATACATGACAAAAATTACGCATGTATTTATGTATGATGTGACGATTGCTCCGGTTGGTCACGAAGAAAGCGAGCATTATATGTTAAAGTTCGTTGAAGGTGAGTGTTTTTGCAAGCGAGAAGTTGGACCCATTCCTCGAAAAATTGCATTTGGCGAGTGGTTGATATTTGCACGCCACAGTGTGAGTGATGAGAATAAAGTAATTGGCTCATTTTCATTGAAGGATATAACTAACGATAAACCCTTTTCCTTAACGTTAATTGCAAATGTCGATGTTGATAGGAAATTGAAGATAGCCTGTAGTATTCCAAACGATTCGATAGCGGACATTAAGGAAGTTGTTGGCCTTGAAGTTTATGTGTAATTATTTAGTTGGGTACAGTTTTATGTAAGCAATGCATCCATCATTCTTGCATTATTTAACAAAGGAGGGTTGATGTTATGCAAGCGAGGCTAGATTTTGAAGCGTTTGAGAAATTTTTACGTGATAAACAAAATGCAATACGCATAGATGGAACCACTGAGGTAGAAAAGGATTATAATAATTATTGTAATACTGTAAGTTCACTAGTAAAAATGTGTAAAACACTAAAAGTTCCTAGTCGTAAAAGCATAACGCAAAGACTTAAAGGTAAACCAGAAGCTGATATTACGCATGATGATATAGAAACATTTTATAGGGAACTTAAGCTTGTAACTTCTAAAGCATCTATTGCTAAAGTAATTATGTGCTTTGATGATAGAGATAAGGAAGAGTTTTATTTATATTGCACAGGTGCAGTGCTCTGCCTTCTCATTCTTTTCCATAATAATAAAGATGAAATAAATGAATTATTGTCTGTGAAAACAGGTGTAGAAATAAGCACTGTACTTAGTCAACCTACGGATGTTACAAATGATGATGCAAATTCAAGTAGCTCCATTTCGACTTTATCAGTTTTTAAAAATTTGAATAAAATTAAAATGCTTCCAATTGGGTTAAGCATTACATTGGATGAGCCGCACATCTTAAGGGGCTACGAACATGAAGATTGTGAAGGAAGCTCAACAGAAAGGCTATCATATTATGATAATTGGCTAACAATCTTCTCCTCACGTATTGATTTGTCTGATGATATTGGAAAGTTTGTCATAATGTTAAACAAAACAATTAAACTTGAGTTGAAGCATAGGACTGGCACATCTGAAGCTAGCAAGATGGATCTTAGCGTTGATGACTACGAGGCTATTTACCATTGGCCAAAATTGATTGCTGCCATTGGTGAACAATTAGATGATGAAAGTAAAGAAACTCTATCCGTTATAATGTCAAACGTTATTTCAATCCTGCTCTATAGAAATATAATTGTCAAACATACTATTGATGATATGCCGCATATGGAATTGAAGTATGAAGATATGTTTTTTATGTTAGAAAATTTTAATGTTCCTAATGAAGTTTTATGGGAAAATAGAATGCCGCCGTATGGTGAGGGCTTTAAATTTTCGCAAATAAAAAACGATGAATTATCAACAAAATTTTCAGAAAAAACTATCATGCCAGCTAAATTCCAAATTGAGTTAAATGGCAGCTTGCGCAACAAATTTAACGAAGACAATGAAGTTAATGAGGTATACGTGGATGAAGCCACTGACTCCATAGAGCAACGAATTTCATCATCATCTGGTGAATATGGAGTGTCTGCTGATTCTAATGATAAAAATGTTACATTGCAGACGAACTTGTCGGCTGTATCTAAGATTTGCGAGTTTTTCAATACACATACGGAGGATAGTTTTAATGACGCTTATGAGAAATTTCTGCTTAATGGTTATGGGATTTTACTTAGGGAATTGTATGTCCTTTGTGAACGAAGCAATAAAATGGTTGATGCTGATGCCGAAAGTCAAATTTGTAAATTTATAATTGACGAAGCATGGCATAAAAAAGGTTACAAATTTATGTCAAAAGACCAATTTGATGACGGTGATGTTGAGCATATCGTTGTGTCAATTGCTGAAGGCGAAAATGATGGATGTAATGAAAGTTTAAATTTAGATGACATCTATGTTCCGGGTTATATCCGAGAAAGGCAGGGCGAGAAGAAAAAAACATTCTTTCCTCAGATGTATTCATTTTCTAATCTATGTTCGAGAGAGGTGTTATTTGAATTATTCAATTGTTTAACAAGTGAAAACATTAATGGAGTGCTTGTCGAAAAACTACTACAAAATATGGAAATAATGGACAATTTCGATGCAAATATGACTGCTAACGATAAAAGAGCTTGGCTGGGAAGGAATATGTCTATATACCAAATGTTTGATGTTGTAGATTTTGATAAAGAGTATAATAGTCTAATTCAAGAGTGTGAATCAAAATCTAAAAATAATGTTATCGCAGTCTTGAAGAAAAGCAAAAAATGTTTTATAGGCCAGTGGCAAAACGTTTTGAAACAGTTGTCATCATATGGAATAACCTGTACGGACGTTCATATTGGAAGCAAATACCACCCTGAAAAAAACATTAAATGGACGCTTTCAAATGATGAACATAAGCATACGACTTCCTCGCAAGAAAACATGCAAATTTATGGGATAAAAATGCATGGCATCGAAATTTACGGCGATACAATAAGGTTTCCTAACATAAATGTAATCACAATTGATGAGTGATCTTTCATTTGTTCTTTTATGTTTTTGGATTGGGTGAATATATGATAATTAAATCTCGTTACTCGCAAATTGAACAAAAATTAAATGTCCTAGAAGATATAAGAGATAAATGGGAATTTAAGGGCTTTGATGCCATAATGAACGTGTCTACGCATATGAAGCATCTTGATGAAGCGTGGAGTGTTGAAGCAAAAAAAAATGGCTTAGTGAATGTAAGGATTTGAAGTTTATTTTTGACAACACGCCAAGCGAATCGTTTAATAGCATTTGCGCGTTATTAGAAAAATCCGCACCTACAGATAAAAGTATTATTGATGTGAAAAACTGTGATGCAGTTTTTAATAGTTTGTGGGTAGATTTGTTAAAGCAAATGAATGACTGTGGAATAAAAAAGGTTGCTCCCGAGATTAACAGCATTGTCTATAGCCAACAATTGGAAGACGGGTGGAAAATCTTTTGTAATAATGAACCGATAACGCAATTGGATGATTATGGTGGAATAGTTGTATCCGTGGAAAAAAACGGAGTAGAAATAGATGGCACGCTAATCAGAAAACCTTCTGTACTAATTTCTTTGAGCAATTCTGATTCAATTAAAGGCGATTTTGATAAGACTTGTGATGAAACATATACCCAAAATTTGACTTGCACAGATGGATTGCTAGAAGATTGTAAAATGTCCAAATCAGATAGAGAAAGGAATTCAATTTATGAAGTGGCGTGTACAGTTGCAGATCTTGCAGAAGAAGATAAAATTTTTATAGAAAATAATCATAATGTATTCATGATGTTTTCAAGACATCCTAAGCTTGAATTGTTTTTTGCTGGAATTTTGAGACGGATTGATTCAAAATACAAGACATTCATTTCTTGTATTTTGAGCAGTTATGCTTATGCAAGTAGTGAGGGTGATATTTCTGATACAAATGCATCTAGTAAATATGCGTTTGATTTACAATCATCTGAAATTTACGAGATGTATTGCAAATCAAAATTTGAATGCATTGTTAATTTTGCAAAAAATAAAAGTAACAATGTAAAGCGCAATACTGGGAATAGTGCAGCTTTCTGGGTTTCTGCGGATTACTATGCAAACATTAAATCAAAATATCCTCCCGATTTTTTCCTTGAAACTTGCCATGAAAGTCACGACAAGAACAGGTCTTCCTTTGTTCTTATTACAAATGTTGGTCTTTGTATATGGGATGGGGTTAAGATAATTGAAAAAAAAAGTGATAAAATCTATCGTTCAGCACAAAACTTTAACTTAATATTTCCTGCTGAAGTGTCTTGTTGGAAAACAATAACAACTGCTGATATTACCAACCTTGATAACGATGACTTTAGTAGTACGGATGCTGAAGATGACTGCAATGCTATCTTGTTTTTGGAAGAATTATTAAAATTTATTGATGAATCGATTGCGCACAAAAATGAATACAGCGAAATACTTGTACAATTAAAACAAATGGTTAAGTATGTAATAGATAGCTATTATTTGATACGTCATCTTTCTTGCGACTGGAGTACAAGTGAAAAATCACGTTGGTTAACTGAAAAAGGAGCGCCAATTTTAAGTCTATTGAACATGAATGATGATTCATATAGAAGATTTGTTGAGTTGTTAGATGATTATTGCAATTCAAATGCAATGAAAGACAAAATATCCACTGAAAGCAACATTTCGGAAATACATGATTTAAAGAGCTATATTTTCTCGCACATTTTGAAATGCGGCATTAATAAAATAGATGTAGAAATTGGAATAAAAATTACAACACAGCATTTGCAAAACGGCTGGAAAGTTTCAAATACAGAAAGCAAGATTGCATCGTGCGATGATGATGAGTTGACGGTTTACGGAGTTATTCAAAATGGCGTTGAAATAGATGGTCGCTTGTTTCAACCACCTGAAGTAAATGTTAAGACTTGCGCTGATTAAGGATATCATGACAAAAAGGGAGGAGGCATGATGCCCGATATTATGACGATGAATATGATTGAAGAAACGTGTAAATATGGAAACATTAATAATAATTTACAGGAACTAAGCATACCACCAAATTCAAGAACTGTTAAGACGTTTGTAGAAAATTCAATGTACTCTGATTTTCTATCTGCGGTACTGAGTAGCTCCATTTATAATAAAGTTGGATATGGCCCTGAAAAAACAGACTTTCAACGCACATATGGTAGCACTATATGGTGGAACTTAGCATTATATCAGGAATTAACAAAAAATAAATATCAAAGCGTTCTCGATTTATCACAACTGATAGCTGATAGAATTGTTAATAAATGCGATGGCCCTCGGTTTTCACATTGGATTCCTGTTGATTATTTTGACCGTTATATTAAAACCGAACATTCTTCACCTGAATACTTTAACGAAAATATCGAAGAAACGAAAGACTCGCATAGATGCAACTACGTTTTAATTAAAAATATCGGAATTATTTACGCGCCAAAATCCTTTGTTAGGGAGAGATTTGAAGACAATGTCTTAAAAAAAAATGAACCTAAGCTAATCTGTCCCGTTAAATTTGAACGGTATTCGTTGACCTCAATGCAAATAGCCGTTTCTGCTGTAAGAGATCCTGTAATTGAGGCCGACCAAGCTAAAGGCAACAATATTCATTTGCAACAAGTTAGTGTGGTGCAAAATAACAAGACAAAAGAAGCTACCTCTCTTGTTGAAAATGATTTAATAGAGTCACCTTTGAAAGATTCAGAAAATATCTCAAAAACAACACCGAGTTTAAATATGCAAAATGCTAACAATGGAGAAACTTTTTCGGTTGAAACAACAGTTGCATCTTTGCAAACAACAATAGAACCCGCAAGCACCCTTAAGAAAGAGTTTGATGAATGTATGATTCTCGGCATGATTTCGGATTGTTTAGATAATACATCTAATGACCGTGCAGGTGGATACAAAGAGGCTCAATCTCTTTCATGGCAAATTATAGAATTAAAGAATTGCATAGCATTTATTAAATCGAATACTCCTCCTAATAAACTAAGTACATGGTGGAAGAAAAATAAAAATGAAGTGAGGTATCTTCTAGACCATAAGGCGGATGAAGTTTGTGAAAGGCTTGAATATATTTTAAAATTAGGTAATTTTAAGAATAACTTTGAGAGATTACTTCAAAAAATACATGAACACTCATGCGATTTTGATTTTAAAAATTTCATATTTGAAAGTTGGGACAAGTATGAGTTGATACTAAAAAACGATTATAGAATATTTAGGCTTGGGTTAGCGGATCGGCTAAACGCCGGTGAAAAAATTATTGCTGATTCAAGTTGGAATTTAGATAATTCTGAATCGCGATACGCAGGAAAAGGAAATAAAAATATGCAGGTTTACAACATTATTTCCGATGGCATAATGGCTGGAGATGAGTTAGTGGTTGTTCCCAGCGTTGATGTATATACTTTATGATGACCTTAAGGAGGTTAAACCATGGCACAAATAGGAATTAATGACTTGCTAACGTTCTTCATAGTTATCTTGATTCTATGGGTAGCATTTGTTCCGGGGTTGTATTTAACATTAATTCACTTATTTAATGTTAAGCAACCATCTACATTTATAAGGATTTTGTACGGTTTGTTTTTCATTGTATTATCGGTCTATACTTTGCTACTGTCACCTTTTTCTGCACAATTAGTTGTTGGAAGCATTGGTTTCTTTGTGATTATAGCAATTTTAATTATAGTTGTTCTATTACTTGTACTTAACATTTTTAGAAGGAGGTAAATAATATGCGTAGAGTATTAATTTTAGGTGCTGGTGGAACAGGTGCGAATGTTATTAGGAGAATTCAATATCTTGTTGAATGGAGAAAGAATTCGCATGTTAGCAATTTTCAAAACATTCAATTTTTTGAGATAGATGCGTTAGACAATACACTCCCTGAGTCACCCGAGAACTTCCTGCATTTGGATGCATCGACTAATGAGGTTGATATTTTTAAGCAAGATGCTTTAAAAGGGCATCATAAATGGGCTGACCCGGATGCTTTAAGTAGTATAACTTCAGGGTCTAGTGCTACTCGATTCAAGGGGAAATTTGGATTTCTCCATCATTACGATGAAATTGAAGAAGCCATAAGCACAAGATTAACAAATTTATATTCATATAAAACGCCTAGCGACCAAGTGTTTCCGCGCACAAAAGTCTATATCATTGCAAATAGCGTGAACGGAACTGGCAGTGGTTGTTTTGTCGATTACGGCTATCTTGTTCGCAAGATTATCGAAGCTAACGATACCTACAAAAATGATAGCAAGATGGATATAACTCTTATTTTGACAATTCCAACAAAGTCTGACGACCACCGCAAGCTTAGAAATGCATATTTTGCGCTTGAGGAATTGAATCATTATATGTCAGGAAATCCGTACAATATACAACATGCAAAATCACCCGGCAGGATAATCAAAGAGTCGTCAGATAAACAACCATTTGATTATGTTTATTTGGTTGGACCAAAGACAACTGAAAAAAAGGAATTTGAACCCCAGGATTTAGAAAATCTAGTCGGTGAGTATTTGTATAACGATATTTTTTCACCCTCGGCCGACAAACGTGATGGAGCACGCGACAATATGAAGTCAGCGATGCAGCGCAAGGATCGCTTGGGTTATTATCAAGGCTACATGACGTTTGGGTTTTCTACAATAGAGTATCCCGCCGTTCAAATAGCAAAAGCTGCTACCCATCATTTCATAAAGAGTTCGTTAGCATTGTGGTTAAAGCAAACTATGGACAACCCATCCTATGAGCTAAAAAATATTCTGCTCGGGAAGGGAAATTATGAAACTGTTGGCAGTATATATTATGAGCTAGTTAAGCCATCGAATGAGCCTGTCGCAGGGAATTCGCAAACAATTAATATTCAAAATCTATTAGATGATATGATAAATGAAGCTTTTTCAAATTTCCGTGAAGGAGGCTATGACTCAAGCTCCATTTTGGATTTAATTGAGCGAATTGATGATGGTTTTGAAAAAGAGATTAACGCTAATTCTGGAGGATTTTTCCCGGGCATTGTTAAGTTTGTCATTCAAAGCAATGCATCGCGAAGAACAGCAATACCGTCAGATGTTGAAAGCGGTTGGGGTGGTCTGATAAAGAAATCTCTATTAGACTATATGTTTTCACATCATGACGGAATACGTTTAACTAAATCTTTACTGTCGGATATTATCTCCCAACTTGGCGAAATGGAAAACAAGGAGCCATTTTCTAACTATTCTTCAAAGGATGTAAGAGCCGTTTTGGATGATATTAATTCCTTGTGCTCAGACAAATTATTACGATTTTGCAACCTGCACCGAATACCTGTAGAAAAAAGGGTTCGCACATGCAAAAAAAAGTTGCAAGAGTACATTCGATTGCGTCTTGAAGATGTAACCGTGACTTCTGCTCGTGTATTAGCGCGAGAAACAAGAGTGACGCTTGAGCAATTTGCGAGCAGACTTAATTCGTTTGAGCAATCGATGAGTAGCTGGATAAATAGCTTAGCAAAACAATATGACGAAACAATACATCCCAAACCCCTTAATGGATACATTGTTAGGCTGGATGAAATTGGTGCGTTGGCTGAAAAACTGGTAAAAGATACAGGCATCTCAATGAAAGATTTCTTGGGAGGCTCATTAAAGAACACTTTTAGTATGGGAATTATGTGTGATAGGGATGTTAGAGAAAAGGAAAAGGCGGATATAATAAACGCCGAACGTGGGAATTTCATTAACAAACAAGGCGTTAAAAATGTTACATCTGAATTTTTCCATGAAGAAGAAATAAAGGCTCAAAAAAGTGGAAAAGACGGAAACGCAAATATTGGCCTAGGGACTGTTAAAGAACAGTACCACAAATCTTCCTTGTTTTTAAGTATAACTGAACTTGATAACCATTTAGTGATTGTCGACCCAAAAAACATACTGCACAAGTGGGCATTTTACCCAGGAGGTGAAGCTATCAGCAATAGTTCTGAAGCTTCAAGTAATCCCTTTGCAGAGATGTTAAAACGGACAAATTTAATTCCTGATTGGAGTAATCACAGTCAAGATAGTTTCGATGATTGCACAATTATGTTCCTACAAGAAAAAGGCTGTTTTCCACTTCGGTATTTGAATATGCTTCAAACACCTGGCATGCAAGCCGCCTTGCTAGAAGCTGAGGATTATGACAACACAACAAGCAGTACATTTCGCGGTAGAATTGACGTGGACTTTCTTCCTTTGAAGCAAATCGATGCAGGTAAGCTTAATGAAGTTAAAATCCTTTTGCTTGAGTCTATTGCAGCGGGAACACTGGTTCCTGACGTAAACAATACAGATTTGTTTGTTAATGCGACAAGAAGTAGCAGTAATATTTTTGATGTCATACAAAGCGTTCCCATAAAGCTTCCTCGTATTTATAAAAATGCTGTATACAAACTATACCGAGACCCAACAGCGCAACAAAAGCTAAGGGAACAAAATGAAGAGAACACAAAAAATCCAAACGGCGATTACACGGCAGAATTTTTAGATCGTCTTTATGGATTGTTTGAAAATTGTGGCTCTTATGGGTTACTTCTTAGTGACCCTATTAGCGACCGAAGAGAAATTATTGCAAGGATGAAGGATGACTATATTAAACCAAAAGGGCTCCAGTCTCTTTGGAATGAGACTTTTGAAAATGCAATAATTGATGACAAGAAACTTACCAATTTGTTCCTTTATATTAAGAAAAACGAAACAAATGCTAGTTATCCTAACGTAGGTTGGTATTGTGCTCCATGTGGTCTTTATATGGGGGATGCTGAAATTAATGGTGAACCCGATTATAGCGTTCTGGATGAGTACAAAAAGATTCATTCGTGCAATCTTTAATAGATGAGAAAAAGTGAGGTGCTTGATTTGGAATGTTGGAATCCGAAATGTCTTACCAGTACTACTCTAACAGACATGAATTACTGCCCAGATTGCGGCGTTCGATTAATGCAAAATTGTGCTTATTGCATGAGTCCCATGTCCTGTGGAACAGAAAAATGTCCTAATTGCTATAAAATGCTGACAACTTGCCATAATTGCAATATTTCATATGCGCTTGAATGCGAAAGTTGTGAAGAGTGTAAGCAGTCATTGTTAGTTACAGGCGATGTTTTTCTACCATATGTAACTAACTACCAAAATGAAAATAGCATAGTTGTTGCAGATGACAAGAGGATTGATATTTGGGATCAATCCTTATCCCTAGCAGGGGGTGTATGTAGGGGGGTTGCAAGAGATACAACAATTCTATACTGGAAAAAGGTATCCAATGGAAATTATATGCTTCATGGTGAAGATATTACTAACGGAGTTCCGTTATGGAAAAGTAATTATACAACATCTTCACACCTTAAATTAAAAGCTATTCGGAACATGACTATTCATGGTGCATACATCCTTACCCATTTTGATGACTGTGTTTTAATAAATGCGTTAAGTGATGGGTGTCTTATAGCAAAGATTCACACGGAAGGTCCATGTAAAACGTTTATGTTAGAACGAAAGCTTGTGGTTATTCGAAGTACGCAAAATGAACAACGTGTTGAAGTTTACGAGTATCCATTTAACGAAGCAAATGTTGCTTTTAAGTATAATTTGCCAGATTTTCGAACGAACAAAAAAACAATCCAAGTAATACCGGCATATAATGATGATTCTATTTATTTCGTAGACTACAATGCGGATATTGTTTGCTTGTCTTTAACAAATAAATCTACCGATATAAATGTATTATATGAAAATCATGATGAAGAACAGTCGATTAAATTCATGGCTTTTCATGATGGTAAGATTATTTTTTCACTTGCTAGGCACAGTGATGTTTCGAAAACTACAATCCAAGCGGTCGATGTTGTGAGTAAAAGTATTCAGCCGATTACACCTCGACCTGTTTCATTGGCAACTATGATATTTGCCGTTCATGATGGTAGCTTGTTTGTTTGTGAAAATAAAGAAAAAGAAATTTGTTTCATAGAATATTCGCTTGCTTCTACAGGTACAACAATAAATCAAAAAGTCGTTAGAGGAATTGCAAATGTAAGAGAGTTTTATTTAGCAATAAATAATCAAGACAGATACATATTGTACCTGTCTGCAATCCAAGGTAAGAATATGATTGAAGCGAGGCGCATGCATTTTGATAACGGCGAACACCATCGCATCAAGCAATACTTTGCGAATGAACATCCATTTATGTTAAATGTATACGACTATACTATTGGCATATCAATGAGTTCTGGTCAATGTACTGTTTGTCGTCTCGGAGAGACCGTATAATATGAGAAATAACTGAGTATACGAGGAGTGGATAATTATGAAAAAAATATTAGGCTTCATTGCCTTGTGCCTTGTGGTACTCGGGATATTGGGAAATCACACTGTATACGCTGACCGTTTCGTAAGAAGTGACCAGCTGTACAACATAATGTTTGTTGTTGATGCAAGTGGTTCAATGATGAGACCTGCTAGTACACCGCAGGGGACTGTCGTTCCAGCTACAGACCCTCAGGGGCTTAGATTTGAAGCTATAAGGTTATTTATGGGTCATTTAGAAAATGAAGGTCACTATGCTGGCGCTATTGTTTTTGACCACAATCAGCACTATGTGCCAATGCGTCTTTTAGATGGAGGCGTTGCTAAAAGTCAATTACTTGATGAGATACGAGCCTATGATGCTAGAAGCCGAGGGCATACAAATATTGGCTCTGCATTATTGCGTGGTGTCGAGATTTTATACGAAAAACAGATTAATAATGGCTTGCCCTCAGTTGTAATTCTTTTGACAGATGGTTGGACAGATTTACCAGATGGATTTAGGCATGGGCGACTCTTTACGCCGGATGATTTAACGGGGTCTTTTAAAGACAGAGACAGCGCAACATCAATGGCAAGAGAAAATAATATTGAAATATTTGGTGTGTTTTTGAATCACGAAGGAGCCTTAGATGAAGAACCTGATTTAGCTAGAGAAGTTTTTGATATTGTTTGGTATGCGCATTATAATCGTTATATTCATCATCAGTCGCCGTTAAACTATGATGGAACAGTAAATCGTTTAGGTGGGTATTATTCGGAAGTTAGAAATAGTGCAGACCTCAGCGATGCGATATTTTATTTTTGGTCTGTAATGAAAGGAGTTGTTGAGAGACCCCCAGGACCGCTTGAGCCAATTCAAATTGAATATGGCGTTTTTGATCTTGGCACTCTTTCCATCCCGGGAGCAGGGGTTAATGAAGTAATCGTAACTATTAGATTTGAACGCGATATGCAACCATATTATATTGTTTTTGAAAATCCGAATGACGTAACATTCTTTTTTGGAAATAACTATAACAATATTCCTGCTGAGATGGTTAATTACGGAGTCTCTCTTACTGATCATGCGCAAACATTTGATGCATTTTGGGTTATTCGACTAAGAGAGCCTGATTCTGGTGAGTGGCGAGTAAGGGCATATGGCAACCCAGACGATCATGAAGCAGAACTAGAATATAGTGTAATGTTGATAAATAATATTCACGCTGTTTTGGAAAGTACAGTTGTAGATAATGAAATTATATTCAAAGCATGGCTAGCCATTAGAACAGGGGATTATCCGTACTATGTTTTCTATCCAATTGATAAAATGATGTATGAGGGATATAACACACCTGTACTGCGGCTGTGGCAAGATGATGTATCAAACTATAATGATTTTATTTTTCAATATAGCGTAATAAGTGATGATAATAAATTTGCATATGTACATTCGTTTAATATAACCGATCCTCAACCAACCTTATATAATGCGCGTGTTATATTTTCATATGGATTTAATTTTATGCAAAGAATTGCAAGTGATCCTCCTATTTCAGTCGAGCACTTTGGATATGTGCCAGAACCAACACTTGCTCCATCGCCAGAGCCAACTCCTGCTCCATTGCCAGAACCAACACCTGTTCCATCACCAGAGCCTACACCTGTTCCATCACCAGCGCCAACTCCTACTCCAACCCCATATCCACCCTACCCGCCTGAATCTGAGTATCCGGAAGAACCGACAATTCCTATATTATTAATTATCGGCGGGATAGTATCTCTATTTATTGGACTATATTATTTGTTTTTTGTTCCATATAAACACATTTTATACTTCGAGGAAGAAGGAAAGAATAGAAAAGTTTTTGACTCAAAAAAAGCCATTGCATTAACAGGGCCAACAGCGAAAGGGCAGAATATATACAAATTAAAGGCATCTGCTTTTGCTAGCTATACCGACAAGCGTATAGCAGGTTTAAATGCTACAGGGTCTATATTTTCGTTATTTAAACGTAGGGTTAACATTTCAGAATTTAATGACAGCACTGTAAAGCTCAGAGATAAGTCTAAAGACATAGAGCAGGGTGAATACGTAAGGGTGTCAATAATTGATGGTGACGATACTGTTGTCTGGCTTGCAAATGCACATGATGAAAATTCGCAAAAGGAAGATAAAAAAATAGGCAAGGAGAACAATGTTGCCATGGCTACTTGTCTTTTGGCTCTAACTCTAGGGGTATCTCTTTTGGGTGCGGGAATATATACGCTCGTATTATTTTTCACGTCATAAATTAAAATTGCTAAGGCGGGGATATGAATGAAAAAAATTCCATATGTAGTCTTTACAGGTGCTGGCGCATCTAATGCGATTGGACTTCCAACCATGAAGGATTTTTTTGAGAATTTTTTAGATGAAAATAGAAATGTAAAACCTACACATCTGCATATGCATAAAACCTCTAAAATTTTATTTAAGAAAATACTAGATTCTTTGTATTCAGGAAAAACAAATTATGACCTCGAAGAAATCATGGGTGTTCTTTATGATGCAAAGCATTTTTCTAACAGTCAAATGCTAAAGATGTATATGAGTGATGATATTTTTACAACCATTGCACGTAAGATACGTGACGAGCACAGTCAAAAATTTACGATAACAAAACCGCTTCAAATGAACTCAGCCAATATGGAGGACTTTGTTTGCGCAATAAAAAATGAAATGACTAAAGAATACCACTCCTTACACAAACAGTTTGATAGGCTGCTTTATGATATTGAGAGAACAATTAGAGATTCTCTTAGTAATATTAATCATAAAGAAAACGCAAGGGTCTATGGACCTTTTATCAGTATGCTGGTAAGGGATTTGCAAAACAAGGATTCAGCCAAATATCTTAAAACTATACCGTTTTATACCACAAATTATGACATGAGCATTGATTATTGTTTTAATCAAAATTTAATTGATTCAAATGAACAAACTCTATATGCTCAAATTTCCGAACAAAATCTCTTGTTTTATAATGGTTTCAACGGAAACAGAAATGGCGTATGGTCGAGAGAAAGTTATAGCAATGCATATAAAGGTAACAAAATCTCAGTTCCATATTATAAATTACATGGCTCTATTTTTTGGCAAAAGGCACCTCAAAGCGATTCAGTAACTACAGGAGGTAGCATAGAAGACAAACCTTACAGCTACCCTCATGACTCTAAACAGTTATATATTTCTTATCCTGCTGAAAAAAAAGAGTTGATTGGAGAACCATACTCTTTCAATTATATGAGCCTAGAGCGGGATTTGCATCACGCTGATTCTCTTATAATAATTGGATTCTCTTTTCGTGACCCTAAAATTGTAGAAATATTCAAAATAGCACTAGAATGCAATGAGGATTTAGAAATAAAAGTCGTGGTTCCTGAAGATGCGATTGGATCATGTGAATTCCATGAGCTGAATCAATTTTTAGCACATCGCTCTGGGGGACGAAGCAAAATAAAAAAACTAGCTTACAAATTCGGAGATGAGGCAACAAAAATGGAACTTTTTCAGCAGATAATACCGAGTTTGACATATAGCTAAGAGGATAATATGAGGTTTAATTCGTTGGATAAAGCACTTTTGTGGACTATAAATACCTATGGTAAAAAAATTTTACTGGATAAGCAAAAGCTGATTGCTATTCTTAGTGATATTTTTCCGTCTGGTAAATCAGAAAAAAACATTTTAAGTTTATCCTTTACGTTGGGTATTCCGGATAGACTTTATTTAGCAAGAAAAGAAACAAATGCAACTAGAAACTTAATATTCGCACAATGCACTAATATGCTATCAAATGATTTTTCAATTGAAAGAATGACTGTTGAACAATGTTTAAAATCTTTTTCACATGCACTTGGATGGAATGAAATTTTAAGCATTCAAGAACAAAAAAATGATAAACGACTAAACTATTTTTCAGAATATGAAATTGGTGTTGATGAATTTTTAAATGCTGAACATAAAAAATTCATCAATACAACCTGTGATATTTTTTCGCCATTTGGCGTTAATCAGCATAATTCAAATTTTTTGAATGTTAACAGAACGATTCCCTTTATTGCTAGCGAATTCTCAGCAAATGGAGATATATCCCGATTTATTGTAATCGATTCATCAATTGTTTTTTGGACGCAAATTAATAGTAATATGTGTACACTAAATAGATTTGATATTGTCAATAATAAACATGTTTGGTTAACAAATAATGTATCTTTTCAGGAATTGAAAGTTACGGATGTTCGCCATATACATGTCATGGGTGAATTTATACTGACTCATTGCGCAAATTGTGTTTATTTACATTCAGCGCAAGATGGGAAGCCTATAACTCGCATTGAATCGCTTGGGTTATTTACAGTTTTCTTATGTGCATCTTATTTAATAAGAATGAATGTGAACGACCATTCACAGCAACTTGATGTCTACAAGTATCCCTATTCAAAAAGAGACAAGGAAACAACTGTTAATTTAACAAAAATTAAAAACATGCATCAACCTACGGTATTGCCTATTATTAATGAAACAGTTATTTATTTTGTTTGTTTTAACGGCAATATTGTAAGCTTAGATTTTAATCATAACAAAATACTCGAACCCAATATTTTATATTGCGCAAGCAAAGGTGAAGTGGATTATATGCTTTTGCATGATAAAAAGATATTTTTTTCATTAAGGCATTCAGACCGTTATAGTAAGAATATGTTTCAATTGGATATAAATTCTGGTGTTGTTAAGCCGCTGATACATGGATTCATATCTCTTGAAACCACAATGTTTTCTGCCTTCGAAAAAAATATTGTTTTATGCGAAAACTACAATAATAGCATATATTTCACTATGTATATGCTTTCTGGGGAAAAAGCTCATAGCAGAGTGGTTCGTAATGCTGAGGCAGTAAAAATGTATTATGTTTTTTTATTTGAAGGTATTTTCTATATAATTTATTTATGTAAGACTATAAGACCTGGTAATTTTGAAGTTAGGCAAATGAATTTTCAAACAGGAGAAGAAATCCGGTTATCTGTACACAAGTGTGATAATATATTACAAGTTTCAAATATGTATAATCATATTTTAGTTGCATCTTTAAAAAGAGGTTCATTATCTATACATACTCCCAATGTGGGTGTTGGAGGAAACGGGAATAGATGAACCTAACAAAGTTTTTATCCCAAATGAATAATACGAAGCTACAAATAGGAACACAAGAGCTAAGGTGGTGAAATCCGCAATGAAAAATAAAAATATTGATAATCACGAACAGAATGCCAAGATATCATTATTCATTGTTATCTTAGTTTTGATAAGTATTTTAATTTTTTCGCTAGTTCTTGTGACTCAATTTAACTCTCAAAGAGAAAGCGAAGTATTTATTAGGAATGGTTATGAAATCGAAATAATTGCAAGAGATACATCTGTAACAGTTCCTATAACGTTTACTTATAATATGCCAGATACGATTGTGTACTTACAACAAGAACAAGAACAAGAACTAACAGTAGTAATAAATTTTGATGGTATTGCATATATAAAATTTTTTTATTCTAATGACAATGAAATAATCGCCATTAGAAGATTGTTTTTTGACGAGTATTTTGTAATACCTCCAGCAGAGGAATCAAGGGCGCACAAGTTTTCGTTTGCGCCTATCAACATTGAAAGTAATACCAACAATACTTTAACAGTTATACCGCGCAAAGACAATAACATAAATAATGAAATATTGCCTGTTTTGTTTGCATCTCCATCTTGCTTGCAAATGGCAATGTTTGCGCACATGGCTTTTTTTCCATTTGATTTTAATGAAGGTGAGCGACCACAGCAACACAATTTTAAACCAATTCATTTTGAGCCCTTTTATAATGAAATTATGACAGATAATATATGGGGACACAATTCGCTTGGATTTAACTTTTCTCGTGAAATGAATGGATGGTATTTAAAAAAAGTTTATATTGAAAATAGTTTTGGTGTTGTACTTTATTCAAGTGTTTGTGGAAAAAAAACTGTAATAGCATTAAAGGGGTCAGACGGAAATATAAGAGAGTCCATATCTTCTCAATCTGGAACATGGTGGTGTAATTTTAGAAGCCTTGCAGGATATAGGCATACACATGTAGATTCGTTAATTGATTTTCTTAACAATTCAGAATTTGCTGATATTTTTAGCGAATCATATTTATATATTACGGGGCATTCATTAGGTGGATATTTAGCTTATGTTGCTGCCCACGAATTGGTTAATCTCGGGCACGGTGATAACATTCGACGAGTTGTCGCTTTTAGTGCACCGATTTTTAACATTAATACTATACTAATGGTGGCAAATTTAGATGATTGTATTAGAAGAAGAATTATCCATTTTTATGTGACGCAGGATCTAATAGCGGGTATTATTGGTGCGACTGTAGAAGGTGGATTTCCTGGATACAATGCATCTGAGCTATTAAACAAGCTTTTGGGTAATATGAGAGAGATATATAATATCGATATACCTGATACTTTTTATACACTTAGTAATGTTATTAAATTTATAGAGAGCGCATTACCCTTTGAGTGGCCTTATCATATACAGAAATTAATGTGGTGGCTTTATATGAGTTTCAATGAGGATGCAAAAAGGTATACTCAAGAATTTTATTCGCTTATTTGGCACGAGAGTATGAGTCAAACGTGGCATTCACCTAGGCCAGAGCCGCCATGGCCTGTAAATATACCATTAATTGGGCGACCGATAACCTATGCTCAAGAACTTACTATTGAAATTCTATTTGATATGCTTGATCGTGTCTTTGATGCAGACTCTCATTTTATGATGAATTTTTACCCACACCTAGCAATCCAATCTATGTGGATTTAAATAATAACACAAAGGGGACTATGTTATGCAAAAACAAAAAAAGAAAATTAACAACGTAAATGTTGTTGTAGTGTCGTTATTATGCCTTGCTGCTGGTGCAGCTATTGCATTTGTACTACTATCTGGATATACACTGGAAGGCAAGTGGGAGCAAGTAGATATGCGACCAACGTTAGACAGTTTTGAGCATATGCCTGCTGCTCAAAGGCGTGCACATGAAATATATATTGCAGAACGATTTTTAGTTGAGAAAATAACAATAGAATTTTTTAATGATGGTACGGCAGTACGAAACATAACAAATACTAATGATAGTACGATATTTACATGGTATACAGAAAATGGATTGCTTACAACCAGTGAATCTGTGGCATGGGGAACGCTTAATGTCACTATGTCATACAGCATCTCGGGTTCAACTATGATACTTATAAATGACGATGAAGGAATTGTACGTGAATTCATAAGAGTAGAGGAATAGACTCTTATTAGGTCAATTATATACACAATTAACTTGAATTTCTTATAGTTGTTTTAAGTGTCAATGGTACCAAAATAACGAAACCCCATATCCTCATATGCAAAGAATTTAACGAAACAGACCTTTCATTCGTTAAATGTTACTTGGAATACTTGCCGATAGGAACAGTTGGCGCAACAAAATGTCCTTTATTGTGCAACCTGCAAAGGAGTGCTCTTGGACTTATTGGCAATTAATATTACAATCTACAATTAAAGTTGAGGTGATTTGTGATGGCATTATATGACATTTTAATAAATAACACCGAATTATTAGAGGAACTGGCTAAAAATGAGTGTTGGATAGTTGATGTCAATGATGCTCTGATTTTTAAGTTTAATTTCGCTTATTTTTTATGTAAATCAAAAGATAATCAAGGCCATGTTGCTATACGATACAATGGTAGCAAAAATTATACGTATGTGAATGGAGATAAGAAAGGGAAGCGACTTGAAGCAAAAACCAACGACTATACTACAGTTGAGAAATTAAGGAGACTTACAGGCGAGGTTTTTTCAAGTAATAAAAGCTCATTAGGGGAGCTTTCTGTCATCACAACAGAACAGTATGAACAGTTAGAATCAGAGTTAAAAAAATATAAACAAGGTCTTATAACCAGCAAAAATAAAATGGTAGAAATGAGCGTGTTTAGCAATAAGTTGAGTGCAGAGGTCGATACCCTCAAAGAGGAGCTTGAAAGTGCCAATAATGAATACAACCGTTTAGAACGAGAAAGCGAACATGCGCGAAATGACTATGTAAATGTCTCCAATGATAGCAAGTCATTTCGCTTAGAACGTGACAGATTGCTAGATGAAAACGCTGTGCTTAAAGAAGAAATAAGAAGATTGAGTGCAGAGAAAGAAAAGTTGGAAATCGAGAAAAATGGAGTGGATATGCGGCTCAAACAAGTAACTACTGAAAATACAAAGCTAGGTGCAGAAAATTTAGAATTGAAAACCACAGTATCAAAAAATAGTGTGGCTGAACAACATTACAGCGATTCTATAAAAATTAGACAAGAGTACAGTAGCCTCAAAGAAAAGTTTGTTGAAATAGCAAGTGGCTATATTGGTGTTTGTTTAGATGCTCAGTCTGTTCTTCATGTGGACTTTCTTAAACAATGCAATACAGGTGTGGGGCAAAAAAACGTAGAACGATGGAAAAAGCATTTCAATGTTGAAATTTCCAATAAATTTGTCAGAATACCAGTTGTTCTAGGGGAACGGCTATCACAAGACGACAGAAAATCCGGGCGATATAAAATAGAAGGTTTTGGGGAGCAAATAGGCGAGGAAAAACGTGCAGGGTATACTTTGAAGTTTAAGGACGAAGAAATTATTATCAGAGCTGCAATAGTTACAGCAATATAATACAGGGGGTAATCCAAGTGAAACTAGGAATTGATTTTGGTACATGCTTTTCTTTTGCCGCAGCGTGTCTAAAAAACACTCAGGAACCCACCCCGCTTATCGGTGACAGCAAGGCGGTATATCGTTACGGTTATGGTATTCCAACAGTATTTTACAATGACGATTCAAACAAAGAACTTATAGGGCAAGCAGCACATGAAATGATTCTTAACTCTGGCATGCCAAGCAACGGAGTGTCGTATATAAAAAGCAAGTTGCGCACCAGTCGCTCAATCAACAAGAAGATAATGTATGGAAATGATGAGTATTCACTAAAAGACATCGTTGTAAGAATATTAAAATTTCTTATAGAAAACGCTGCCATTGAATTGGTAAAAGCCGATAGATTTTATCCCAATCCAGAGTTAGAGAGTGTTGTCATAGCTGTACCAGCAGAATCTCATTCTTTTTCATATAGGGCTTTCATCAAAGATTGTACTATGGAAGCAATCAACTTAATTAAGCATGTAGAGAGTGCAGATGTATACAGAGAGAGTATCTCTAAAATTGGAGAAAACGCCACAAATATTATAAGGACGTTACGAGCTTCAGCATTTACTCACGCACAGATAGACCTCATTGATGAGCCTGTAGCCGCAGCTCTATCTTTTTATATGAGCGATGAAATTGATTTGCCCGACCTAAGTAGAGTATTAATCTTTGATTTGGGGGGTGGCACATTTGACACGGCGATTGTTGAGTATGACCGCTCTAGCCCTGAGTATCAGTTCAAAGTATTAGCCCAGGGCGGAGAATATATAGGTGGTAATGATTGGGATGAGGCACTAGAAAAACACATACTTGATGAAAATATGTTCACGACCCAATTTCAAAGCGTTCCTAGCTATGAAAATGTACCATTTAGGGAGCGTGTTATCGACACAAAAATCGAGCTTTCAGGTTCATCTTCACGAGATTTTAACTTTAGCATTGAGAGCATACCAGGGACTCCTCCGATATTGTCTACCATAACACAGGGACAGTTTGAAAACATAACCGAAGCACAACTTGAAAAAACGATTGCTAAGATAGACGAAGTATTGAGAATCTTCAAAGATAAATCACATAGCTATGCAAATATTGATGCAATAGTTTTATCTGGTGGCTCTAGCAATATGCCTATGATAATGAAAAGACTAGAAAAGTTTGCTAACGATAATGCGTATACCGATTTATCGTGTCTGAATCTACTGAATAGCAAAATCCATAAACTAAAAAAGCCAGAACAGGCGATAGCTTTTGGTGCAGCCATTTATGCCGCAGACCCCGACAATGTTGAATTTGTTGCACCAAAGTCATATGGCATTGAAGTGGCATACAGCCAGACAAAAACCCAATTGCTATGGGAGTATGATAACGCTAATGGTAGTGCATTTAGTCCAAATGTTATAAAGGCTAACAATCATCGCCATGCAATTATGCGAAATGTATACGGTGATGAAATGCCAGCAGTACAAAACATTATTTTCATTAACGATGAAATAGATTCAACAAAAGGTTACATTTCAAGGGAGGCAACCTTCTTCCCTATAGACAATAGCGGAGTTATAAATGTTGCAATTTATGAATCAAACATTTCACAAGAACTTATTGACAAAGAATCTGGCAATCTCCTTAAACAATTCCAAGTACGAGTTCGTAAAATAAAAGGAATAGACACTATGAGTCGCTCTATTGTAGTAGAACTTAGGCTCTACAAAGGCGGTCTATTAGAGATTCATGTCTACGACAATGAAGGTAAAGACCCTCACGGAAATAGAAAAGAAATAAAGTATGGAGATATAAGGGTTTAATAATCATGTTGCGTTTATCTTGTTGAACAAATATAACTTTCTGGTCTGAAATTATCTTTAGTGACTCCCTTACTCATCTATGACTAATATATTAGTTTGTTACTGCACAGGCGCCTTGCTAGGTATGATTCAGATGTGAGCTATCATGGAGGTGACTTTTACAAATGAGTAAAAAATATGTTTGGTATGTAGCTTATGGTGCAAATATGTTGAAAGAGCGATTAATAACAATGTTAAATGTTGAAGAATTTAGAGGTAGTCAAATACAATATGAAACATGTAATGACTCTTCTCCTCCTAAAGAAGATAAGACAATTACCATACCCTATGGATTATATTTTGGAAATACCGCTAAATATTGGGGCAATCAAGGAGTTGCATTTATAGACAAAAAAACGCCTTATTCTGTTTCGTTAGGGCGCGCTTATTTAGTTACTGAAGAACAGTATTACCACATACAAAAACAAGAAGTAAAAAGTAAAACGCCAGAAAAATGGTTTGGTGATAAAATTATTATCCCAACAACCAACGAAAAATACCCTATATGGATTCCAACACAAAATTTATCATTTAGAAACATACATGAGCCAAGTACAGGCTATGTTAATATTATGTTTGAGGGGATATGTGAATCATATTACCCGCATGTTCCATATGGAAAATTCCACAAACTACTGAAGGAATCAATTAAGCATCTAGGAAAGCCATACGGCAAACATGCGACAGGACCAAATACATTTGACTGCTCAAGTTTTTTTACCGAGGTGTATACGGAATCAGGTGTGTGCAATATGCGACGACCAGAGTGGAGAAGCGCCAAAAACAAAATCAAGGCGTTTACAGAAAAAAGCAACGGATCATTTTTGTTGAAAAAACGAACAGATAATATGTGCCTTGGAGATGCATTGTTTTTTTGTGAATATGGAAAAAAGGGAAGCGAAAGTGATGTTGCATCGCACTTAGGAATCTACATTGGACACAATTTAATGATACATGCCTCTAAACGCGCAGAGGAGCACATAGGGTCTGTGAGAATCAATTCACTTCGTGATGGGAAATGGTTAACTCGATTAATAGGAATAGGCAGAATTCCACCAGGCAATCCATTGTGAACATTAGTGTTGCTTGCTATAATTTCATGAAGATAGTGAAGTAAGGCATCATATAATTCTGCTGCACCATTAGCTTGTAAAGAACATTAACTATGTTTGAATAAAAAGATGTAATTTTGCTTCAAGACACAGAGGTATTTATATGGAAACAATAACTAAGTATTTTAAAACATCAAAATATTATTATACCCTTTTGAACAAGAAGCAAAAAGGAATTTATGAAGCATTAGAATATGGAATCGGGCAGTATGCTACCCAGATTGAAGTGCCATTAATCTCTGCGGGCGACTTGTCCTTGATTTTTTTTGATGCTTTGTTGCGTGATTGCCCATTGTTTTATTATGTCGAAGCATTTACCAACATTGACTTTGCAAATAAGAATATTACTCTTGTTGCCCCAATTTATAAGCACCCAAAAACTTTCATTGATTCAAAAACAAATGTTATATTGCGCTGTATGCAACGACTTGACCATGTAAAAAGCGCAACAGATATGGATAAAGTTAAATTTGTCCACGAATTTTGTATGAACAACTTCGAATATGATTATACCGCTTATGAAAATATAATCCAATCCATATCATTAAAAGATACGCCCGAAGACTATGCATACTCAATATTAGGTCCGATACTTAGGAAAAAAGGCGTATGTGCTGGCTTGTCAAAGTTCTTTAAACTTTCATTAGACTACCTTAACATAAAAAGCCTCGTCGTTATCGGTGAGGCCAAAAGTCCACGAAATGACGGAACAATGGATTCACATGCTTGGAATATAGTAAAAATATCCGGTAAGACATATCAATTCGATGTAACATGGAATATATGCCACAAGGGACATATCTACTTCAACTTATCAGACGATGAGATGAAAAAAGACCATGTAATGCCTAGCAATGTTCCAGCATGCACTACGGTTGGTGATGATTATTTTGCTATGAATTCGCTAGTTGCGGGCAAGCCTACCGAACTTGATGTTATAATTGAGCGTAATTTAAGAGAAGGCAGAAAAAAATTTATGGTCAAAATTCAAAATGTAAAGAAGCCTCAGAAGCTTACAAAAAAAGTGTTAGATACAGCCCATAATTGTTATGAAAAAGTGTTTGGTCAAAGAACTACTGTATGGTACTCACATCATGTAGATACATCTGTGTTTTTCATTTCTTTTGGAGATGTATAGAATTAACCCCTTACTACCTTCCAGCAGCACAAATCTACTTCCGCTGACCTTAAATGCTTCCAGACTGTCGAGCAACATTGACCACAAAGCCGCCGGATGTCTCAAAATGACGTATGCGTGCAAATTACTTGAGTTATGTTTATCTTGACTGAGGAGCGGACAGTATGCCGATGTCGAACAGATATGTACCCATGTGAATGTGTTTATGGTCGCTTGCGCTGGCAATTACTGTGCATCTAGAACAATTGAGACAATATCCCCCGCCTGAAGGGTCGCATTGAGAAAAAAACGCCTCGTTAGTATTGCCCATGCAAGGCGTGCATTAACTTGTAATATGACATATATTACCATATTATAATGAAATTTATCCCATTTTGATACTTTTGTGTGCTAACATCCAATGTATACCAATTTATTCCAGTTGGTAATTTTGCGATGGGGGCAACAAAAATGAACCGTAAGAGATACGGTCTTTGCGTATATGACTGGGTATATACCCAGGTACGTAAAAGGAAAAAATCTACATAGAGAGCGGCGTAATCCTCACGGGGGTTGCGCCGTTTCTCATTTCGACAGAAATTTACTCAACCGCTCAAATACCGTTATTTCCCAACAATAATTTTACTCGCCGTGCATTCAGCGTTGTTTATATGCACGGTTTTTTATTTGCCCAAACATCGGACAAGCCCTGTTTTAGCTTAAATTGCCGTTCTCCACCGCACTTCAAGATTGTTTTACGCCAAGAGGTTGTCCGATATTTTTCCCTTTTTCAAAAAGAGCTGTATGCTTTTTGAATATTGAAAACTTTAAATTGAAAACACGATAACAACACGAAAGGTGCACGTTTAAAACACGATTCATTAACTTTTCGTATTTTTATCGTTTAGCAATCGTGTGAAAATGCCGTACGCTTGCTTTCTATACAAGTCTTCAAAGCAAGGCGCATCAATGGCCTCCGTGTACCGCTTCCATTAGCCTGAGTAAATCTCTTCTTTTGCGAACCGACACCGGGCATTGTGTGCCGTTCGGCATAAATATTCGGTCTTTGCCCTGCTCTAAATCCTCTTTGCAATCATCTGTTAGATTGTCCACGTTCACAATGCTAGACTTGTGGCATCTGAAGAAGTGACCTTTAGGCAAGGTGTCGGATAGTTCGCTGATTGTGCCGTAAAAAGTATACTGCCTAGCTTTGGTATGTAGCAATATACGTTTTACACCTTTTTGGGGGTCGGTTTCAAAAAACAAAATATCACCGTATTCACAAGAAACAGTACGCCCATTAACTGATTTGAAGATAAAAGGCGTAGCATAGGCACGGGATACGTGCTTGCCATAGGCATTTTTAATGCATTCGATTATTTTTTTACAAACGAGATTTTCATCGTCTGCTTTTTGGATATAGGCCATTGCTTCTACTTGGTATTCAAATGTTTTTTGAATATAGTGTGGGTGAGCTGTTACAAAGGCAATAAATCCCCTTGGGTCATACTGTCTAATAGAGCGCGCCAACTCCACGCCGTTATCGCCGTTTTCCAGTTCCACGTCTAAGATATAAAGTCCGATTACAGGATTGTTTTTAATATATTCGATAATATCATTTGGGTCGGGGGTACATATGGACAATTCCATGTCGTATGCTTCCATTAAAATATAATCCTTTACACATTTTGTTAGCATATCTAAGTACCGAGGGTTATCTTCACAGATGAAAACAGAAATCACACAGTTCACCTCTCTTTCCTTATGACGATTACCAAGGCGAACTCACCATCGACCATGCGCACCGTATAGGTTGTGTTTTGATTATTTTCACATATTTGCATCAAATTTGAAAGCCCCAAACCCCTGCCAGGCCCTTTAGTTGAATAACCTTCGTCAAAAATTTTCCTTAGAAGCGGCTGTGTCTTGTATGGATTGGCGCAATCTATGATTAAATCACCCTCGTCAACCACAAAAGATAATTTTAGAACCTTGGGGTTATAGTCATGTTCATGCAGCTCATCTATTGCATTATCCATAATAATTCCAACTATGCGGCATAATTCTTCTCTACTCAAGCAGGCATCATAGACAGGCTCGGCAATATTTAATTCCACATCAATGCCTTGTGCTGCTGCTTGGGCGCATTTAACCCATAGCACACCCTTTAGCTCCGGGATATTGATTAGATTAAGGCGACCTTCCACACTGTCTAAATTTTCAAGCGCTTTTTCGGCGTAACCTAAAGTTTTTTTCAAATGCCCTTTTAATTCATCCATATTGTCATAACCCATAAGCGTGGATAAAAGGTTACGGTAATCGTGGCGAAAGCTACGCATATTATTGTAGGCTTGTTCTATCTGTCGTGTATGGCCTGCAAGGTCTTTTTCAGACTTTTTTTTCAATTCAGCTTCTGCTTGTTTTTGCAAGGAATCAGTAAAGGCAAATACGGCAAAGGTTAAGGATATAAAGCTGACGGTTAAAATTAAAGCATACACCAAAGCATACATACCCATGTTTGTAAGGATACCACTAAGGAATACATTAGTGAAAAACAACCCCAACGTTACTAATGCGCTGAATAGCAGATATGATGCTAATTTTTTTTGCAATGCGGATTCGAATTTTGAAATTCGTTTGCGTAAATAATGACCGACAACATGAGATATTCCAAGACCCATTACAAAGGTGACAGCTAAATATAATAAACCCCAAAACCAACTTGCCGTAACTTCGTAAGCATGAAGTCTCCCAACTGCCGGAAAAAGCAGACTTATAATATCGAGAATAACACTGGAAAGAGTTCCAGACCACAATAATATAGTGATTGAAAAAATAGAGTAAACAAGGCTTAGTGGTAAAATTTTCATCTTTGCATTTGCAACAAGTGTCAAAGCGATAACGGAAGCTACATTGCTCAACAATCCTGCAAGTTCGAAATTTGACACAAAATTATAAGTTAAAATTATTGATACGGTAATGGTGGATATGATAAAGATTATCGTCTTTAACTCAAACTTCTTTTTACATATATTGTAAAATATAAAGTAATGTGTTAAAGATGCAAGAAAAGCTTGTAAAAGAAATAATGACATAATTAACCCTCCGTTCCAATAAATTTGGCTGCATTATTATTTTACCACAGTAACGCATTCATTTTGAAAATAACCGCCAACGTCCATAGAGAAACGTTGGCGGTTTTTTTACTCAAGCGTGTTACTCCTCTGCTATGCTATTCTCATAACTCGCAATAATCGGCGGGAATCAACTTTGGGAGGAATCACCATGAAGAAAAGAGTACCCACATTAGCGGTATTGATGCTGATTATGGTAATGGTTTTTTCACTTACCACAGCATCTGCCAGTCCGTCAGCGCAAGAGGAGCCGGGACTGCTCCCCATCCGTACCATATTTGAAGAAGCGGGGGGCGTTGTACGCTGGAACAGCGAGGACAGAAGCATCCATATTACTACAGCAGGCTACGATTATATTATCCTGTTTGTCGGGAGGCAGAATGCCTACATTAACGCGCAAAACATTTATCTTGGTAGCGAAATTGCCATCTTGCAAAACCGAACCTTCATAACTGCCGAAGATTTATTTTTAATCACATCTGTGGTTGAAGCGCAAGCAGCAACAGCGCGGACAGGTACGATTACAGGCGCATTGCACCGCATAGTGTACGGTTACAATGTCGTATACTTATTCGGTTCATTACACGCCGAACGTGCTGGGTGGTTTCCGCTTAGTTACATGGTAGAGGCTGCCATGCGGCGGGCGGATGTGTTTGTTTTTGAAGTAGACTTTACAGATGAAGAAGCCATATTTGCCGCTCTTAGTAATGTAATGATTTTACCGGAAGGGCTAACATTGGATAAGCTACTAACCCCCGACGAAATTGAAGGCTATCTAGCGGCACTACTGACCTTTGGTTTTACCAATGAACATTTTGCGTATGTAAACTACGAAAACCCGGTTTATATACGCTGGGTCATTATCCAAAGCATTATGATGGCACTGACAGACAATATTGAAATGAGTTTTACCCAAAGCGTAGATGCCTATGTTCTAAACTTTGCTTCAACCCAGGGGCTTCCTATAGCGTTCTTAGAAACAATGGAACAGCAACTCCATTTAATGCATATGCCTCCGGTGGATGTGATTGCTCATGTGGCAAGAACTTTCCCAACAGCAGATGAAGTCTTGGAGAGTTTTGCACAGGGCGAAGCGGCAGGTCTCACATTGGACGATTTGGCAAACGCCTATGAAATCAATGATTTTGAAGCACTGGCAAATATGTTTGCCGTTGAATTTGCTAATGTCGATGATGATATTTTTCTAAAACACCAACGAGATAAGCTGCATAATTTCCGTTCCACATATTATGCCTATGGAATCCTCAGTCTTTTGAGGGAAACGGAAGAACCCACAACCTTTTTTGTAACGGTGGGGGCATACCATATTATCCGCTCTATGGCAGGAGAAGAGTTTACCGATATTGTGGAACAATTGGCACTACGAGGCGTAGAGGCTGTGCCACTGTTCTAACGCTTGCTTGTTGTGCAAAATAGGAAGTGCGGTGGCGCAGAGAAGCAGGCTCAACTACGCCGCCGCACAGCAGGAGGGGTAACAGTTGGAAACTTTGCCCCCGAATTATCTGCGGTCTGCGAAAGCGCGAATTTAAGCAATCATCTTGTGGCAAATCTTGTAGGGCTTGGGATTTTGGCATGGGGGAATTTTGATAAGTCAAACAATGCGTAGATTATGGGCGTTTTATGTGGTGCATTGTATTAAAATTGAGGGTGATTGAAATGCGTGAAATAATTAGCATAAGTATTTTTGCTACAGCAGGGTTATTTTGCTTTGTGGCGGCGATAATTGCTTTCTTGGGCAAGGGGAAGAGATTTTTCATTGGCAAAGAAGGAACGCCCGAACGGAAAAAATATATTGATAAAAAATATTTGTCTACGCTTGGGTTATTTTGGTTATTTACCGCCATTGTATATGGGTTTGGTGTAATTGTGATATGGGCAGGATGGGACACTAACAGTTGGGCTATATATTTCATGTGGTTGCCTATGGTTTGTGGCTTTCACTATGTACAGACCCATAAAAAATTTCGTCGAACCCCCAAAATCTCTGATTCGCCGAAGAAAGTATAGAATAAGCGTGAGAGAAATTACAATGTAAAGCAATTTGCAGAATCTGCAAAGGAAACAAATTAGACTCAGGTAAAGGAGATGTTAGTGATGGACGATAATACATCGTGCAACTTGCATTACGAGCCCATATTTACAGGCAGTGCCAAAGGAAACCCCGCTGTTTTTCTGCTGATGTTTGTAAATGTAGTTTCCCTGGTAGTATTCTCCCTTATTGTTATAGCAGTGGTTTTTATACTAACTGATAATACCGCAGAACTGATGAATACGAATAACATGAACTTTTTCCTTTGGATTGCTTTTGTGATGGGATGCCTTATGATTCCTAATGATTACCGGCGAATATACAAAAGCGCGTCATCCACAAAAATCAATGTTTTTACCGACCGGATAGAGGGTGTGGCCGTTATAACAGTTCTTCCTATGTTTTTTGACTTATCACCGGAGGCTATACCATTTAACTTCACCTTTGACCAAATAGAGTACGTAAAACTTACGAAAATGGCCATAGTCATTCGTGTCGAAGGCAAAAAACATTACTGTTTCATAAAAAAACGAGCGGAAATATATCAGAGTATATTGCAAAAAATTAATGACTAGGGGGGCACTAATCAATGGACGGCCATCGACGAATGCACTCGGATGGCTTTGTTTACGCCTACGACGAACACACGCCTGAAAATTCCGTGGATTTTTAGAATCGCCTCAAGGAAGCCTTTCCATTCCCCATCCAAAAGGTACAAACGGATAACGGCACCGAGTTTACCTATCACTTTATCAACAACGAAGAATTATACCCTTTCGAGTAAACGTTAGCGGGTAATTTATGGGGCTTGTTTTTTGTGTTAAGAGTAGTGCTTATAACTTGCAACTATATTAATTTTATTATTGCGAGGATGCACATAAAATGAACATGACGTATTTAGCTATTGAAAACGATTTGGAAATCCATGAGAGGGAAAGCCAATTCTGGCTGTCGCGCAGGATTTCCTCCATACGGGTAACTACGATGAATGAGGGTATAGCGTTGGCGAAGAAAACACAGTTTTATTACATCGGAATTAACGCTGCTAACGTGAACTATCTACAGAAACTTCCTCATTTACGAGCGGTAACAAATGCACCCATCTTTGTTTCTACATCTGATGAGTTGTATTGTACCTCGGAGCAAAGTAAGGCTATAAATGCCGGCGCAGACCTTTATGGGAAAATTAGCAAAGACCCGAGCGAAAATTACAATACCTGCGTAGCCAAGGTAAACAGCCTACGCAAGAGAGCCGAAGAAATACCACTATCAATTAACGATATTGTGGTCTGCGGCAATGTTCTGATGTCACGCCTGCAACGAAAGGCTTATGTTGAGGATAGAATCATTGAACTGTCAGCAATAGATTTTGATTTAATGTTTCTCCTCGTAAAAAACCCGGGCATCGTTTTTACATCTGAGCAGTTATACAACCATGCATGGCCAGATACGAAATCTTCGTTGGTTGCGTCGTCAGTTAAAAACGCCATTAAAAGGATTCGGCAAAAATTTGACGATGCCAAAATTATTGAGAACGCATATGGTGCAGGTTACAAGTTTCCTTCCGCCATATAACAACATTTCATCAGCATTTTTCATATAATCAGAAAAAGAGCTTTTGGCGGCCCTTTGTTAATTTGAAAAATGACAAATGTTTCCATATTGTAATATGATATACCCTAGTTTGATACTTTTACTTGCTATTATCCAAAATATACCAGCGTTTACCAGCGGAATATTTGGGATAGGGGTAAGAGTGAAGTGAAATGTAGGCGACATCGCCTGTATTTGTGCGGTTGGGTATACATTCATGCACATAGCAGGCGAATAATTTACATAACGAACGGCGTAGTCCTCAAGGGGATTGCGCCGTTTTTCATTTCGACAAGATTTTACTTTATTGCTTTTATTACTCGGTATTTC
>Ga0209755_10001773_pt1 | contig 32045 bp, 26 predicted proteins | sample TergutCo191P1_FD_187301 | JGI IMG/M metagenome (GOLD analysis project Ga0209755, IMG submission 187301) | Cornitermes sp. P1 segment gut microbial communities from Petit-Saut dam, French Guiana - Co191P1 (SPAdes) (version 2) | ecosystem: Host-associated > Arthropoda: Insects > Digestive system... | reverse complement strand
CCTTTCAGGGCAAACACGCGATGGTCATAGGGGCGTTCGCGCAGGGGCGGGGCGGAAGTCAGGTTGCCTACACCTTTGTCGGCTCGGCCGGGTCGGGCGGTCCCGCCGTCGAGCGGTTTATCCCGGTGGTCGCCTACAGGGGTTTCGCCGTCGATCCGCTGCCGGATTACCCGGTCGGCGCGGCCGGGGCCATGAGCCACAGCCACCTGTCGAGCATTACTTGGTTCCAGCAAAGGGTTGACGACAGCAGGAACCTTCCGAACCATTTCGGCGACACCCCGAATATCAGGATGGTTCGCGGCTGGACCTGCTGTACCCCCGGCATTCCGGCAGGTTCCCTTGTCTACGACGAGGAGTACTTCCGGGTCAGGCATCCCCTTTTCCCGGACGCAATGGACGGGCTGCGGGGAGGTTTCGGCGGGATCCAGACGCTGGTTCAGGCGCGTAACGAAAACGCCGTCTGGTTCAGCGCGCGTTTCCAGCAGCTTCAGGATTTGCACGCCGGGCTTGCCATGGACTTCAGCCTTCCCAACAACGCCGGCCGGGGAACCGAGGGCATACTCTGCACGATGCCTTTTGACTCGCACTTTATTTCCGCCCTTATCGCCCCCCGGCTTATCGTTTACTCGGAAGGCTTTCACCCCGTGCGGAACAATCCCGAAGGGCAGTGGGCCAACTGGCTGATGACCGACGAGATTTACCAGATGTTCGCCGAGGAGTTAAACGATCCGTTGATTGTTTGGCGTAACACCATCAGAATGTACCACGTTACGCACCAGAGGTTCCCCTGGCAGAACGCCGACGATGCCCTGTTGGTCAACACCCTGTACGGCGGCGCGACTCCCCACGAAAGGTTCCGAATGCCGACCTTCCCGGTGGACGATCCCCGGTACCGCTGGGACTTCAACAGGATGGACTGGGGGCGGCCCGGTCAGCCTTCCATTGCGGAGCGTGTGCGCAGGATGCGCGAGGCCCCGCCGCCCGGCGTACGGGCGATGGACCACCGGGGGCTTCTGGAGCACCCGGAACCGCTGAACTAGGCCGGAAGGCCCGGGGATTGCGAACGGCGATCCCCGGCCCCAAATTATATTGACGTGCCGGTTCCGGTTTCTTGGCTTCCGGGGCCGGTTCGCCCCGCAAGCCCTACCACACAAAGAGCCACCTGATCCCGCGAAACAGGCCGTAGAACACCCAGCCGACGGGACCGGGACGCGATCTTTCCCTAATCCTGACCGTAACGGTGGAATAGGCGACGCTTGTTTCCGCCTGCCGGATCCTGGCCTCCAGCCGCTCTATTTCCAGAACCACGCGCTCAAGCTCCCGCTCGATGCTTAACATTTCGCTAACGGCGGTTGCGCGATCCAGCAGGGCCAAATACCTGGCGCGCACGTTCCGCAGGCTGTCCAGCCGGACAACGTCGTTTTGGAACTGGTCGGTAATGTCCCTGCCGGACCTTCGCTCGTTTTCGACGTTTCCAAGCGTTCCGGCGTATGTCAAAAAGTCTTCCATGTTTTCCGCCGGAACCCACACCACGACGGAAGCGCCGGCCGCGCTGAAAACGAATCCGCCCAGGTTTCCCGCCTGCCGGATAAGCGCGGCCCTGGTTTCCCTTTCCGTGCTCCGGACGAACAAATCCAGCCCCGCCGACACAGTTACCATCCGCCCGGTGCCCGGCAGTCCCGGGTTTTCGGAAACGGCGAAACCGGCCGGTTCCGCCACGCGGGCGGGAGCGGCGGCGCAGGACACAAGCAGCGCCGGCAGCAAAAACGCGAGGACGCGCAGTGCCGAAACGTTTTTTGCATTTTTTGTTTTCACCTTACCCGCCTTTGCGCGCAAACGCGCGGCTGCGGTTTCCGGCGCGAGTCCGTTTGCCGCAGATTCATTGTAGGACAGTTCCGGGCGAGCTGTAAAGGCACCGCCCGGGAAAGTCCGGTTTCCCCGCGCCCGCAACCGGCTAAAACCGCAGACGCAGCATCGCGGTAAAGTCGAAGTACCTGCCGAAAGGCGCGATCCCCGGGGGGAAGAGGCCGTCCGGCGGCACCGGTCCAAGCTCGCCGCGGTTTCCGCCGGCGGAAAACAGGCTTCCGTCCATGGGTATCTGCGCGGTAAGCGTCAGGGTTGCGCCCTGAAAGATTTCCCGGCCAAAGGTCAAAACCGGGGTGAAGGACATGTCGCAGAAACCGGAAACCAGGGCGATGCCGGCCCTGGTAAAATCGTCAAAAATCCACGTAAAACCGGCGTGCAGGTAGTGCTCGTTGAAAAAGTGGCCGCCGCCGGTCGCGGACGTGGTGGAGCCTGAGCCGCTGAACAGGTATTCCGCCATGACGATAAGCCTTCCCCGGAACAGGGAATAGTCGAAACCCAGGCTGAGGGCAAGGCCGTCAAGTCCGGTTTCCCGTTCGCGGTTGTAGCTGTAGATCAGGTCCAGAACCAGCCCCAGTTCCAGATCCGCCTTTACCGAAAGACCGGCGCGGTGAATGCCGAAACGGGCACCGCCCCGGGGCGACTCGAACGCGTACAGTACCTTGGCGACGACGCGGGACCATTCGCGTTCCGCCGTCGCGCCGACGTGCCCCCCTCCCCCCCAACGCGAAAACGGATCCCGGGGGGCCGCGCCGAAACCCACAATCTTTGTGTCGAACGTCGGCCACCACGAAAACTCCGCCCCCAGAACCGCCCTGGGACGGGCGTTTGTTACAAGGGGATTCACCGGATTCAAAAAATCCGAGGGCCGCCAGACAAGGCCGTGCCCAATGGGTATCCGCATGAGTCCGGCGTCCAGTCTCGCGTTTTCGGCGTTTATCCGGAAGTAGAGCCGCTCCAGTTCAAACCCCGCGATAAAGTTTGGCCCGGCCGCGAAAGGCGTGGACGCAAAAAGCCCGGACGCATGCGGAACCCCGGTACCGGTGTCCGCCGCCTGCGCCGCCATCTGCGCCGCAACCTGCGCCGCCAGCCGTTGCGCCGCAATCACCCGGTGATCCCCGGCAATCGCGATAAGGTTTACGTCGGCGAACACCGTCGCCGCTTCGCGCAGCCGGGCCGTCATGCGAAGGTTGGCGTACTTTTCGATCCCGTAGGAAAACGCCGGCGCGTCCCCGGCCCCGGCGCGAAGAAAAACCGACGAGTCCAGCAAACCGGAAACGCTTATTTCCGCCGCGACGCCGGAAACGCCGATCGCCGCCAGAAAAACCGGCGCAAGCGCCGAAAGAAAAAAACCGCGAAGGCTCATGCCGTCCTCCCCCCGTTACCTCTCCAGATTCCGTCTGCTGAAAACCGAGTCCGCGATGGGCCGGTCCAGTATGACGTTGCTCATTCTAAAAATCGTTCTGCTGTTGCCGCGAAGAAGGTCGCGCATCTCGATCTCCACCGGAAAACGGCGGCCGTCGATAACCTCCACTCTAAGCAGGTTGTGTTCCTTCAGCCTGGCGCCGGAAAGGGCGAAAAACTCCGAACGCAAAAGGTCGCCGGTTTCCAGGTCTATCCACAGCAGGCGCCGGGGGTAGCTTTCCCCCCTGCGTTTCGCCTCCAGTTCCAGCACCCAGGCCGTGCGCCCGGCCCAAACCCCGGTGTCGATTGTCTCCGTGCGCAGAATCTCCGCGGTGTAGCGATCGGACAGCGGATCGTTGTTGATCATGTCCTCGTAGGACATGTCCGAACCCATCATGGACTCCCTGAGCATGTGCCCGGAAATACGCCTTGCCCTTTCGATGTCCGGGGAAATAACCCAGAGCCTGCCGTTTTCCATAAGGTACCTGGTTCCCCGGTCTTCCGGGTTGGTAAACTCGATAAAGCTGAATCCCCCCCCCCGGGCCCACGCCCTCATGGTTTTCACGAAACGGCGGTTGTGGTGATAGATTATCATCTCGCCGTCGTACTGAATCGTCGTGAAAATTTCGTTCTCGTCGATTCTTGCAAGAAGTTCCGCCGCCGTGGGTGCCGCCAAAGCGGTCTGCGCGAAAGCGAAACCCGAAACCGCCGCCGTTAACGCAAACGCCGTTAACACCGCTGCCATTGTCTTCATACCATGCCTCCGTAATATTTGTTATCTCCGCAAAGCCTCAACCGGTTCCACGAACGCGCTTTTCAGCGACGGAATAAGCGTAAAAACCGACGCCACAATCACGCCCATGAACCACGCGCGGGCGAGCGAAAGAATACCGAACTCCAGAAAAACCGCGTCGCCGGCCGGAAAGTCCGCAAAGGTGTCCCCGGTCAGGTCGGTCCAGCGAAACGGAAAATGCTGGCCTATGCCGGTTACGATTCCGCCAAGCACCACCCCGGCAAGGGCTCCAATGGCGCTCATGAAAACGGACTCGAAAAAGAAAACCGTTACGATTTCCCGGCGGCTCATCCCAAGGCTGCCCATCATGCCGATTTCCTTGATGCGTTCGTGAATAATCATCACAACGGTGTTGATAATGAGCAGGCACGCCACCACAAGAAAAATCAGGTAGACGACCGCGTATATCGGCCTTGCCATGTGCATTACCGCGACCCAGAAGTTGTCCTGCCAGTCCCGCACCTCGTTGCCCTCGCCCATAAGAATCCGCACCTCGCGGGCGATGCCCGGGCTCAGGCCGTCCTCTTCGGCGAAGATTACCAGCTGCTGTGTTCCGCCGCCCAGAACCAGAAGCCGCTGGAGCCGCCCGAAATCCACGATAATGTAATTGTCGTCAAACCGCATGTAGTCAAAACCGAAAATGCCGGTAACAACCGGTTCCCAGTGCCGCTCCGAAAACTGCGCCGATACGGTGCTTAGCGGAATAAGATCGCCGATGCCCAGACCGGTTCTCTGCGCCAGGCTCCACCCTATGGCCGCGCCGTTGCTTCCCGGCCCAGGCCATTCGCCGTACAGAAGACCGTCGCTGCGGTTTATCAGGTTAAAGTTGTTAAACGCGATTTCGTCGCGGACATTCAGCCCCCAGAGCATCGCGTGCCTGACCGCGCTTTCGTGCAGCGACGCGAAGGTCTCGATCCGGGGAAGCGCGGCCCTGACACCGGGAATCGCCTTGACGAGATCGACGAGCCCGCCGACGTCCTCGCCGTCCGACACCGGAAACTGCACCGGCAGGAATTCCCGTTCGGCCTCGAATTCCGACGACACCACTTTTACGTGTCCGGTATCGAAAATCTGCACGATTTCGTTGATGTTCCGGGTAAAACCGTCGATAAACGCGCCGTAAAACGCGATAAAGAAAACCGCGAAGCCAACCGCCGCAAGGCAGAAAAACGTGCGCCGCTTGTTCCTCCAGATATTCCTGTAGGCGATTTTAACAAGCGTTCCGGTGCCGCCGCTTTGCCGGAACGCGCCTTTTCCGTATTCGTTTGCCATGTTGTTCCTCCTTCTACTCGAACCGCAGGCTGTCGGTGATCGGCATTTTCACCGCCCTGCGCGTGGGGATAAACGCCATAAGCGACGCGACAAACGTAGCCGCGACACCGGAACCGATGATTACCGGCACGTTCCAGGTGGACCGGAAATACGACGTAACCCGGAATCCCACGGAACCGCCCAGGGCGTCGGCCATGGCGGAAACGTCAAGCCCGTGCACCACCATTGGAAAGTTGATAATGCAGCCGACAATTATGCCCAGCACCGATCCGAAAAACCCCAGGAAACCGGCCTCCAGCATGTAAACCTGCACCATCTGCCCGTCGGTCATGCCCAGGGCGCGCATCATTCCTATTTCCTTGGTGCGTTCCAGAACCGCCAGCAGTATGGTGTTGGAAATGCCAAGAAACGCCAGCAAAAGCAGAAGCCCCGTCAGCGCGGAAATGGCGCCGGTCTGCATCGCCTCGTAGCCAAGGTAGTTCTGCGAGTAATCCATCCAGGAAAACACCGCAAGACCGGGGGGGAGGGTCAGTCCCTTTTCCGCAAGGCCGCGTTCCAGCACTGCGGTAATGTACTCCGGGGTCTCGTTCCTGCCGGGCAGCGTGTACCTGGTTGCGCCGGAATGCCTTATCAGCAGTTCCGTAACGTGGCCCTCCAGCATCATCCCGTTCTCGTCCTGCATCACGTCCATGGGCAGGAAGGCGATGTTGCCGTTGGTCGACGGATCCGGGGAGTTCACTACGCCCACCACGACCGCGCTGAAAAGCTGATGGACGTGCCGCAGCGCTCCGGAAAACTCCGCGCGAAGCATGGTTTCCAGAATCAGCTCCCTCATGTCGTCGTCGAAATATACCTCGTCCCGGATCATGTACGAGTTGATAAAGTCGTCGCGGTAGAAAGCCGCGTGCATAAGATCCCGGTCCGCGGCATCCAGTATTTCCATCAGTTCGCCGTACCACCTGGAAAAACCAATCCGTTCCGGAACGCCGGCGATATCGATGCGCGCGGAAACGTTGACGCTGTTGCGCCCGGTTCTGCCGAAAATCTCCCACAGGCGATCCAGGTCGCCGCCGGAAATGCCGCGCCTTAACCCCATGCGCCCCGGGGCGACTTCCGCCGCGAACAGCCCCCTCCCCACCGGTTCCAGCGAGTGGTACATCGAAAGGACAAAGTCCCGTTCCTCCCGGCTGCGCGTCGTTTCGTCTATGAGCGCCGTCAGTTCCGCCTGCGAGGGACGCTGGGGAATTCCCACGCCCAGCCTTTCCGCCGCCATTATGCCCAGAACCATTTCGAAGTTTCCGCTTTGTATGAAGCGCCCAAACTCGATGAAATCGGCGTAGTGCAAAACCAGTTTCTCCGCCGCCGGATCCACCGCGTTGAAGACAATCGGCGCGGACCCCCCGGGGGCAAACAGCGTTCCGGAAAAGACAAACCTGGGAGCCGCGTTGTAGCCGGCGGCGTTCAGCACGTCCCGGTAGACTTCCCAGCCGGCAAAGTTTTCGTAGCTAGGAATGTTGTCCCTTTTTTCGAAGTGCGCCCTGGTTTGCAGTTTCGCCGCGCCTATTTCGAAGTTGACGATGTTGCGCCTGGACTCCATGCTCATTCCGGCAAACAGGCCGTCCATGAAAATGTAGAGCGAAACGCTTATCATTATCGCCAGTATCGTAATCGCGGTTTTCAGCCTGTGCCGAGCCAGATTACGCAGGGCGATTTTCTTTAACTGCCAAATGCCCGTCAATGTCATGTCTTCACCTCGTCCGATTCAATCTGCCCGTCCCGGAGTCTTACAACCCTGCGGGCATAGTCCATAACCATCGGGTCATGGGTGGAAAAAATAAACGTGGTTCCCTCGGTTTTGTTGAGGTTCAGCATCAGCTCCAGGATTTCCCTGCCGATGGCGGAATCCAGGTTCGCCGTCGGTTCGTCCGCCAGAATCAGCGCCGGTTTTTTGACAAGGGCGCGGGCAATCGCCACGCGCTGCTGCTGTCCGCCGGACATTTCCTTTGGCCGCCGCTTCGCCATTCCCTCAAGCCCCACGTCCGCCAGCACCCGCGCCGTCCGTTCCCTGATCTCCTTTTTGCCCACGCCCAGCAGCGTTAACGGAAACGAAACGTTTTCCTCGACCGAGAGCACCGGAATCAGGTTGTACGCCTGGAAAATAAAACCGATGCTGTGCCGCCGCAAAAGCGCCAGCTGTTTGCGCGTCATCTTCCCCATGTCCGATCCGCCCACCAGCATGGTGCCGCCGGTAAGCGTGTCCAGACACCCGGCCAGGTGCAGAAAAGTGGACTTCCCGCTCCCCGACGGCCCGGCAATGGCGGAAAACTCCCCGCCCCCGAATTCCAGATTAACGCCCCTAAGCGCGTGAACCGTCTGCCCGCTAAGCCCGTAGTCCTTTACCACGTTTTCGGCTTTCACTACCGTCATATAAACCTCCCCGAAAAGCGCCGCGCTCCGTGCGTCGTTTGTACCATTTATCTAGTACAATGATAATTGAGCTAGTACAATAAGTCAAGCGGAAATTTCGCGATTTTCGAAAGTTTTTCGGGCCGGATTTCCCCTTGCCGAAGGCCCCCTATGGCCGGGCAGGAGGCGGTGCCTGACACAGCGCGTCACCCGTGGTTTCGCCGCTATCCAACTACTGGCAAATTGTATGCGCTGGATCGCGGCAGGTTCATGGAAAAAATCTCAAAAATCGGGAGATATAGCTTCCGGCTGGAAATGTTGCCGAAGGGGCATGAATACGGTATAATCATTTTGAGGAGAAACACGATATGCAGGCGTATCAGTTTTATGCGAAACCAGAAAACGGCATTATAAGAATACCGGATGAATACATGGGCAAAATCACGGATACCGTCAAAATAATCGTACTGGAAGAAAAATCCGGGAAGGCCGGCCATGGCTTGACCACGGGACGGGTCAAAAGCGATATGCTGTTGCCGCCGACAATGAGTACAAAAGGCTGGAAGTTCAACCGGGATGAAGCCAATGAACGACGCTAAGGCGTTTTTGGATACCAACGTCTTGGTCTACCTTTACACGGAAGACGAGCCGAAGAAACAAAATGCCGCAGGGGAAACCCTTGATCGGCATTTTTGCGTTGTTAGTACGCAGGTTTTGAACGAGGTCTGCAATGTTTGGCTCAACAAATGGAAATGGAACGGTAGCAAAATCAGACAGCATTTGGACAATATCGAAACGGTATGCGATGAGGTGATAGGTATTCAAAGATATACTATCGACAAAGCTCTTGCGCTAAAAGATCTTTACGGATATTCATATTATGACTGCCTGATACTTGCATCCGCGCTGGAAAGCGGTTGCGAAATCCTTTACACGGAAGATATGGCCAACCAACAGATAATTGAAAACAGGCTAAAAATAATAAATCCGTTCGGTTAAGGGATTCCGTGCCTGTCATTCTTGCATACTTACCCGTGCATCCCCCTCCACCCAGGGGGAGGGGGACGCTACCTGTAGTGTACCCCGGTGTGTACCAACGCTACGGGTTTTTCATGACTGACACCGTTGCGTTCCCTTTCGGCAAAGAATTTCAATGACGCGCCCCGTTTCCTCGCCCCGCCCGATGATGGTGTCGATTTTGCCTGCGCGCGCCTTTGCCGTCAAGTCCGCGCCCATTTGCAATATCTCGGGCGGGAGAACGCTTTTGGGCTCGTCCGCCGTCGACTTTTTCGCTCCGCCCGCGTTCCCAAATGGACAGACGGTTTCTTCGTCGATGTTGTCGTCATTCACAAACACAAAGTCTTTTTTCGCCGAAGTCTTTTTCCCAAGCGGCGTCAACTTTAACGGGTCTATGCCCGCCTCGCGCAATATAAGGTTGACAAGATTCTTGCACGAACCCTCGCCAAAAGCCTCGATGACCTCTACCGTTTGAAGGCATTCGGTGCATAAAACAAACAGGAGCGCCTCCGACACGACGGCGTTTTGACCGAACTCGCGGCTTATGTGGTCGGCGTCTTTTAACACGCTTGACACCGTCATGTCCGGGCGGTGGACCATTTTGACGCGCGTGATGGTGTCGATGGTGATCCCTACGCCCGCCAAATATTTCGACGCAAGGCATGTCGCGACGGCGCAAATTCCGTAAAGCAAATGAATGGGCATAGTCGGCATAGGGGTGTCACCGGACGCGGCGACATTGTTGGCGGTCTTGATTATCGTGTGTACGTTTAAAGATACGTTCATGTCGTAATTATACTATTGGAAATGCCAAATTGCAAATGAATTTTTACTCGCCCAAGACCGGGCCACCCAAATACGGCGTGCCCTCCGGCTCCTTGTTACGACAACACTGCAACATCCCGTGCGCGTCCGTCGCCAACCTGTGCGTCGGCTGCGGTAATTGCCGAACGATCTCCAATCGGAAACGGGTAAACATGCCTTGTGAACCAGAGCCTTGAAAGGCATTAAGCTTGAAAAGATTTAATATATCTCCTGTTGGGGCGTCGAGAGGCCGACGATCTTCGTGACACCAAGTTTCTATCTGAGGAGTATTTCTACTATCAATTCCCCCTAAAATATGGCTAACATCAAAATCAACAACTTTTCTTATTCCAACTTGATATCTTTTTTGTATTTCCTGTAAACCTTGATTACGACAGTCAGTATGTCGCCCTGCAATCTCCCACAAGAATGCGGGCGTTCCCGCGTCAAAGGGCACACTTGGAACTCTGTGGTGATTGTGGCGCCATCTACAGGAATCCCAAGCTCTATTCACAGCCGTGCGGGGCGCGCGACCACATGCGCACGGCGGCGGTCCGGCTTCGGGGCAACCACTTAGCCCGCCGGCAAGGATGAGGCCGGTTCCGAGCCCCTTTCCCACATCAACAACCTTTTTCAATAATCCATCGTCCATATTTTTTGTTCCCCTTTTTTTATATATATTATTGTACAATATTATTGTTCACTTGTCAACGGTTTTTGATGGTATTTATGATTCCGAGACACATGTCGATTTTTGTCGGGATGATGTATTTCGCGCAAAGACTTTGCGCCGTCACCAAAACGCGAGTATGCCACAAAGATTGGAACCGTTCTTCCGCCTTTAACATATTTTCCATGCGAATGAAATAAGGCTGCAATTCGTCTGCGTAGAATCTATTGTGTTCCAAAAATTCCTTGCAATGCGCCGAGTATTCCGCCAAAAACTCGGCGTCCGCCACCACCAAGATTTCGGACTTTGCGCCCGGTTTTGCGACGATTTGGCGGTTATCGACGTGGACGACCTCGTCACCGATTAACACCGCGAAAGGCTTTGCGAACGCGCTTCCATATACCACGCCTGCGACGGTATAGACGGCCTCTTCGGCGGGCGTCACCGTCGTCACGCCAAGCCCACCCCATTCGGTCACGGTTGGGTCTTTTGAAAAGACGAAAATGTTTGGCGTTTGTATCTTTAACTCGTCAAAAGAAAGCGGCGGCAAGGCGTTAATTGCCCCCTCGTCGTAAAGGAAACTTTTCGTGTGCGCGCCGTCGGTCTCGACCACAATAAATTTGTTCATGGCTTATGATAAAGGACTTTTTCGGATATGTCTATTGTATTCGCGCGCTTTTTAAAAGTTCGGTTATGCGACTTGCGCGTATCTTGTCGCGGTTGGCGACGGCGTGGGCGCGATTGTCCATCGTGGCGAGAGTTTGCGGCTGGATAATGAAAAACAAATCGTCCAATATTCGCCGGTCGGCGCAAGGTGACAGTCACTCGTTTCTAAATTATATTTCATATGAAATCTTCTGGCTTCCATATCTTGATACCTCGGATCCCCACCTCGGTTTGTTTTCGAAACCCACTACTATGAGTATAGCATCTTTCCGTGTTTCGTTACATCACCGGGCGGTGTTTATGGACGCGATTTCCGTTTCCTGGTTTTGTCGGCCTGGGCGTTTTACTCGGCGAAGACCTGTTCCAGCGAGACGTCCAGCCCCGAAAGAACGGCGACGGGAACCACGTCGTCGCCCTTGTAGACGTTGAAGCCGGGATTCTCGCCGAAGAGGAACACGGTAAGCTCCCTGGCTTCCGGATCCACGACCCAGTATTCCCGGACGCCGGCCTTTTTGTACAGGCCGAACTTTCGCTGCATTTCCATCGCCGTGTTGGAAGGGGAAAGTATCTCGATCACCAAGCTGGGCGCGCCCCGACATCCCTCCTTACCGCGCTTTTCCTCGTCGCAAATAACGGTAATGTCGGGTTGTACCACAGTGTCGTCGCTTTCGTTTCCCTTGTAGAAAAGCCGCACGTCATAGGGGGCGGGAAATACCTTGCAGGGCTTGCCCCTAAGATATACGTGGAACTGGGCAAATAATTCCCCGAGAATAAGCTGATGCAACTCGCCTGGGGCGGCCATGGCGAAAGGCTCGCCGTAGATAAGCTCGTAGCGTTCCCCCTCGGCAAGCTCCCAGCTTTTGTAATCGGCGTAGGTGTACAACTGGTCCGTTTTAGGCAAGGCTCCCATGCGTTTCCCCCGTTCCGGAAATTATAGGGCGGGGCAGGGGTTTGATCAAGCCGCTCGCGACGCGCCGGTTCGCTCCCTACCCGTTCCCAAGAAGCTTGATCCGCGCCATTACGCTGTCCAGACGCTCGCTGTTGAGGACGGTGCGGCAGTAGCTGCCGCCGTTCAGTTTTTCTATTTCGTAACCGCCCCTTTGCACGAACTTCTTGCTTTTGCCCTCGACAAACCAGTAAACCAGAGATATGTCCCGGGCGCTGAGTTCTATGGCGTTCAGGCCTTTTTTTCCTATGGCGCATCCGGAGTTGAAAAGGCACGGCACCGGCATTTCGTCGCCGTACAGGCTTTGACTCTGGCGCAGCATGTCCCTGCGTTCCTTGCGCTTCAGCTTGCCCAGTTCGCGGCGCAGGGATTTTACCTCCGTCTCTATTTTCGCCTGCTCCTCTCCGGAGGAAAACGGATACCTTCGGCACAGGTTTTCGATTTCAAACCTGACGTACTCGAAGCGGCCCAGCGACTCGAACAGCGGGCGGTGGGTGTGGCCTATAATCGAGATGCAGTTGTTTTCCAGCGAAAAATCGTAGGCGGCCTTTTCCACGGTGAAACGCCGGAAGGGGCTGCGTCCGGAGGAAATGTTCCGGATGCCGAACGGGCTCATGAAACAGCGTATTCCCAGCCCCATTAGCTTGTTGAACGCGCCGTAAACCTTCGACGGCTGGTGCCCGTGGTAAACGTAGGCCGGAACGACGCCGGTTTCGATACGGATCATCCTGTGCAGTTTAAACCGGTACGTTTTTTTCAGCAGAAGCCCCTCGTCGTGGTTTCCCACCAGCTTGAAAAGGCGGTTTTGCCCGGCGAAAAGGCCGAACACCCTGCAAAGCTCCGCCCAGCGTTCCTCTATGCGATCCAGCGAATGGCGGTGAATGTCCTCGATGTCCCCGTTCAGAACCAGATGCCAGCCCCGCTCGAAGTAGTGGTTTTTGAGCAGCGCGATAAGCAAATCGCCGTTGTGGGCCAGATCGTCCCTTGTTCCGGTTCCCATGTGCAAATCGCTGATTACAAGCACCCGGCCGCCGTCGGAAACGTCCAGTACCGCGTCCGGTTCCGTGCGGCGCGTTGTTATGTCGCTAAGGAAGCTCGTCTGTGCCATACCTATACAAAGCACAGGTTGCCGTGCGAAAGTTACAACGCCCGGCGTTTGCCGGCCGGCGAAAAAAACGCGCGTATTTGCCGATTCGTCCGGCGGAAGGGTAGCTTTTTTCTGAAAATCTGTCAATATGATGGGCAGGTATGAACGCAAACTCCATTCTTAACAGGCTTGTTTCCCAGATGAGCATCGAGGAGCGCCTTAGCCTGCTCGAAAAAATCAGGCAAAACTCGACGATTTCCTACGACCCGCTGTACGTGCCAAAAGAGGAAGACGAGCGCAAGGTGAACTTCGAGGAGCAGTACAAAAGGCTGCCCTGGTTTGTACGTCTGTTCTACGGCATTATCGGTGTTTTCTCCGGCAAGACCGCCGCCAAGGTCTACGAAAACGGGCGGATACTCCTTATGGGCAAAACCATAGAGGCCGCCGCCCCGGGCGTTTTCGACTGCCAGGAAAACCGTCTGCTGGACGGCTTTTTCCGGTCGCTTACGGAACTGAAAAGCGCGGCGCGTTTTTTCTACACCGTCCTGGACACCGGAATCAACAAGGACAGGGGGGCGTTTTACTCCGTTCTGGGATCGCTGGAAATGGAGGAGGTGCACAGGACGCTGCATCTGGACTGCAACCCGAAGTCCGTCCTGGACAAAAACCCGGACGCCCCTCCGGCGAATCTGCGGCAGACCGTTTTGCGAACCATGGACGAAACGCTTCAAACGATAACCGAATCCCAGCGCAGTCTGATGTACTACCACGCCAGGTCGCTGAACTACCTAAAGGAACTGTCGTGCTTCCTGTTCGACAGGTTTATCCTTGCCTTCGAGGCGACGTCCTCCGGACACAGGTGCCAGATAAACGCGACGGTAAAGGAACTGCTGATAAACCTGGACAACATACTTTTCTCGCTGCGGGACACGCCGTCGCTTTCTCTGTTTGAGTCGTTTTTTGTCTACGAGCTGGAGACGCGGGCCGGGGAGCCCGGTTTCGACACGGACAGGGAAATGACCCTGCTGCTTTCCCGGGCCGGAACCGCCCTTGCGACCATTCGCGACTTCAATACCAGAATACCGCTCACCCGCATAATCCGCTGCGTAACGCGGAACATGGCTTATCTGCCGTCGCAGATAAGCGGCGGGGAGGAATGGCTCCAGGTTTACCGCGGCCACTGGAAACAGCACGTCGAAAACGTCCTGGCCGAGTATTTCGTCGAAAAGCAGCGCGCGGACGTTGTAAAAACGCTGGAAACGTTCTTCGGTTCGGCCCCGGAGCCCCTGGCCAACGCCGCGTCCGACGCGAACAAGGACGGGTTTCCGCTGCCGGAGGCCTTTGCCCTGTCGTTTCTGCGGGCTTTCCACTCGATACTGGTCGGCAAGGTCAACACCGTCATGCGGCCCGTTCTGATGGCGGGGGAATTCGCCAGGCGGGAGGATCGGGTTGGGCTGACCGAGGCGTACAACAGCGTCATTGTCAAGGCGGACCAGATACGGGTTCTGGACGAGAAAATCGCCCCCGTCGGGGAATTCGGCAAACGCTACATGATGGCGAAACACGAAACGGAGGCACTGCCGGTAAAGCGCCGGAAAATGCAGTTTATCCAGAACGACGCCTCCAAGGAGGCCTGGGACATAATTCGCGGTTCGGCGGAGGGCATGAACAGAATGGTTGTCCTGCTCGACGCGATTCTGGCCAAAAACCCGAACGGCGACCCCGGCGGTCTTACCAACTTCGACAAACTCGCCGGGAAAAACCCGGCCGCCTTTGTCAGGGACGTTGCCGGGGTAATCGAAACCCTGCGCGGGGCGCTTCAGGTGCTGAACGGAATAAGCTCGATTGGCAGGTAGGCGGCTCGCCCTTTTGCGCTAACTGCGGCGCACGGCCCTGCAAAGGGCTTCGCGGGAGATTTCCGTCCAGACCGGGCGGCCGTGGGGGCAGCGCGGATCCGGCAGGGCCAGGGCTTCCTTCAGCAGGGCCAGGGCCGCGTCGTCGTCCAGGTAGTCGCCGTCCCGCACCGCCTTGTGGCAGCAGTAGACGGCGGCCCAGCGTTCCGCCGCGTTTCCGGCGGCGTTTCGCATGTCCAAAATCTCCCGCACGGTTTCCGAATCGCTCAGTTTCCAGCCGGCGGGGAGCGAGTCCACGCGCCAGCCGTCCGCGTCCCTTTCCACGACAATCGCCAGTTTGGCAAGCTCCCCGCGTTTCGCCTCGATAAAGCCGTCGTCCTCCGCGCTTTCCGCGGAAAAGAAAAGCGGAACCAGAAGCTCCTGGCCGGGGACTCCGCCGGAAAGGAAACGGTCGTAGAGTACGCGCTCGTGCGCGGCGTGCTGATCCACGACGAAAAGCCGGTCGCCGTACTCCGCCAGAAGGAAAATCCCAAAGGCCCTGCCCGCGTACCGGATTTCGCCGTAGACCGGCGGCTTTTCGGCCACGGCTCCGAAGGCGGAGGACGACGGCGTTCCGGTAAACGCCGGAAAAACGGCGCGGTCGGCCGGTTCCGGCTGACGCGCCGCGCCGTTCCGCGCATCGGGGTTACGGAGCCCGGAGTCGGCTCCGGACTCCGGAGCTTTTTCGTCCAGCGCTTCCAGGGCCAGCGCCAGCGTTCCGGCGTCGGTTTCCGCGCGGCCGCCGCGTTCCGCCGGAAGCGCGTTTTTCACGCCCTGCCGTCGGCAGAAGTCCCGCAGACTTGAGCTTACCGCGTGGTGGATCGCCCCGGGGTCCCTGAAACGCGCCTCGCGCTTGGCCGGATGTATGTTAAAGTCCGCCAGCGAAGGGTCTATGTCAACGTAAATCGCGCCCACCGGATGCGTTCCGTTGGGGAACCGGCCCTGCGTTCCGTACTCCATCGCCAGCATGAGCGAGTAGTCCTGGATGCGCCTGCCGTTGGCGAACACGTAAAGCATGCGCCTGTCCGGACGGAAAAGCTCCGGGCCGCCGATTACCACGTCCGCCGAAAAGCCGTCGCCGGAAACGTGTATCTCGTGCAGGAAGCCGGCCCGACGCGCGTCCAGAAGCGCGGCGGCAAAGCGTTCCTTTTTCGAGCCGGCCGCCGGAAGAAAATCCTTTGGCCGCCCGTCCTGGACAAGGCGAAAGGCGATTTCCGGAAACGCCAGGGCCTTTTCCAGAAAAACCTGGCGGCACAAAGCCCCTTCGCTGCCCTCGCGTTTGAGAAAGCGTTTGCGCGCCGGAATCGTGTCGAAAAGGTTCAGGGCGCGAACGGTGCTGCCCCGGGTTCTGACCGCGGGTTCCAGGATCGGCGGGTTCGCCTCTCCGGGGCCAACCTCGAGCCGCCAGGCCTCCGCGCCGGAACCGCCGTCGTCGGTTTTGCTCACTATTTCCAGTTTCGCCACGGCCGCCGCCGCCGCCAGAGCCTCGCCCCGGAAACCCAGCGTTTCCGCGACGTTAAGGTCGTCCAGACTGCGTATCTTGCTGGTGGCGTGGGCGAGCCAGCATATTTCCAGGTCCGCCCGGCTCATGCCGCGCCCGTCGTCGCTGATTTCGGTTTTTTTGCCGCCGCCGCCCTCGATGGAAACCTCGATGGCGGAAGCGTTCGCGTCGATGGCATTGTCCAGAAACTCCCGAACCAGAGCGGCCGGGCGATCCACCACCTCCCCGGCGGCGATTTTGCGGGCTTCCTCCGGAGGCAGAACGCGAATGCTCTCGGACGGCGCCGGCGCCGGAGCAGCTGCGACGGAAACGCCGGGCCCGGTTTGGGCAGTGTCTTCCACCGCTAGTCCTCCGTTTCGAACAGCTCCAGTTCCGGGGAGGAATCCCCGGACGGGGAAACGTCGGCCGGACCGTCCGCGCCGTTCATCAGCACCTCTATCCTGCCGTCGATTTTTTCAAGGTCCTTTTCCAGAGTCCGCGCCAGTTTGATTCCCTCCTCGAACGCCCGCAGCGCCTCGTCCAGGGGAATGTCCGTCCTGCGAATCCGTTCGCCAAGGGACTCCAGCCGTTCCAGCCGTTCCTCGAAGTTTTTCATCGCGCCGCCGTCACTGCCGGCGGCGGCCTTACCGCCCGTTTTCGCCATCAGATTTCTCCCTTGCACCGCCGCCGGGTGCCACAACCGCAGTAATCGCCCCGGAAAGCGGGCGTATGTCAAGAACGTCCCCGGCGGCGGTTTCCTCCGCGTTTCGCACCACCGCGCCGGTTCTTTTGTTTACCACCATCGAGAAGCCGCGTTCCATAACCGCCAGGGGGCTTCCGGCCTCCAGCACGGCCACGGAAAGCTCCAGCCGCCTTCGCAGATTCGCCACGAAGTCAGAAAGGCCGTCCACCAGAGCCTCCTTCGCGTCGTCGAAACGTACCAGGCGCGGCTGGAGTATGGCCCGGAACCGGTACTCAAGATCCTCCGCGCCGAAGGGCCGCAGCAGAAGCCGGGCCCTTTCCAGTCTGTTCCGCAGAACCTCGGCGAAACCCTCCGCCGCCGAACGTATCGTTTCCAGCGCGGCGGCCCTTTCCCCGCTGGCAAGTTCCGCCGCCGCGGACGGGGTTGGCGCGCGCAGATCCGCCGCAAAGTCGCACAGCGCCCAGTCTATTTCGTGGCCCACCGCGCTTACCACCGGAATCTCCGATTCCGCCACGGCCCTTACCACGACCTCCTCCGAAAACGGAAGAAGGTCCTCCAGCGAGCCGCCGCCGCGTCCCACGATTAGCACGTCCGCCAGTTTCCAGCGGTTCGCCTGTTCTATACGCCTGGCGATAATCGGGGCCGCGCCGGAACCCTGCACCGGCGCCGGAAGCACCACCACCCTGATTCCGGCCGCCCGCCGCCCCAGCACGTTAAGCACGTCCCGCAAAGCCGCGCCGGTGGGCGAACTTACCACGCCCACGCTGGCCGGAAACCGGGGCAGCGGCCTTTTCCGGTTCTCGTCGAAAAGCCCCTCTGCGGCCAGCATGCGCTTGCGCTTTTCCAGCATGGCCAGAATGTCGCCGCTGCCGGCAACCTCCATTTCCTCGCAGACGATGGAGTAGCTCCCCCGGGGCGCGTAAACCGAAATCCCGCCCCGCACGCGCAGCAGCATCCCGTCCTTGGGTTCGAACCCAAGCGATCTAAGCCTGTTACGAAACATTACCGCGTCGATTTTTGCCCCGGCGTCCTTCAGCGAAAAGTAAAGATGCCCCGACGAAGCCGGCCGGCAGTTGGACATTTCCCCCTCGACCGTTACGGAAGTAAAGCCCTCCTCCAGGCGACACCGGATAAGCTCGGTAAGCTCCGACACGGTAAGTTTTGACGCGGCATCCATTGGGGACAGTATAGGGGAAAACCGGGGTATCTTCAACCGCGCAGGCGGGAATTGCGGATATGACAGCGGCACGGATATGGCGTTTGTGCGTGTCGGTTGGGAAACCGAACAGTTGAAAACTGTCGGCAAGGTTTAATGAATCGGCGGTTTTTTAGTTGTTTTTTGGGAATCTCCGGAAAAAAAATCCCCGCCCGGATTCGAAAGTTTGCAAAAATTGGCCGGATTCGCGTTGCTCGCTTGACACGTTTCCCGTTTCCGGCGCATAATGGTATCTAAGACAACAGGGAAGGTTACGGAAATGAAGACAGTTTTTGTTAAACCCGCACTGGTGGAGCGGAAATGGTTTGTGATTGACGCCCAGGGCAAGGTTCTGGGTCGGGTCGCATCAAAGGTGGCTTCCATCGTAAGGGGCAAGACCAAGGCAATATTCGCGCCTCATCAGGAGATGGGGGACTACGTGGTGATCATCAATGCCGACAAGGTTATCGTTACCGGCAGAAAGGCTCATCAAAAGATGTATTACCGCCATTCCGGTTATCCGGGCGGGTTGAAGTCCATCAATTTTGAGAAGCTAATCGTCAGGCACCCCACGCAGCCCTTGGAAAACGCCATCAAGGGCATGCTTCCAAAGGGGCCCTTGGGCCGGAAGCTGGCGAAAAACGCCAAAGTCTACGCCGGGGCCGTGCATCCCCATGCCGCCCAAAACCCCACGGCGATTGAGTTATAAGAGGAGCTATCGTGGTCAAGAATCTTGGAATCGGTACAGGCAGAAGAAAAACTTCGGTTGCCCGGGTGTACGTCCGGGACGGAAGCGGCAAAATATCGATAAACGGCAGGGAACTGGCGCAGTATTTCCCCCTGGGCGAACACGCGCTTATGGTTCGCCAGCCTTTAATGGTAACGGCAAACGAAAACAAGTTCGACATTCTGATCAACGTGTACGGCGGCGGAATCAGCGGTCAGGCCGGAGCCTGCCGCCACGGGCTTTCCCGCGCCCTGTGCCAGGTGGATCAGACCAACTATCCAAGCCTTAGGAGCAACGGGTACCTTACCCGCGACTCCCGTATGGTGGAACGCAAAAAGTACGGCCGGGCGGGTGCTCGCCGGCGCTTCCAGTTCTCCAAACGCTAGGTTTTGCGTCCCTTACCCCGGGGCGAAACGCTTTGGGGTAACGGCGGCGGTTCCGCTTTTGCATATTCGTCGAACCGGTTTTTGCGGTATCCTGGTTTTGCATGACAGTCGTTTCAGTTAAAACGGAAGCGGACGGGGATCTGCGGCGCGTGGAGTTTTCCGACGGTTCCCTGCTTTCGTTTCGGATATGTTACCTTCCCCCGTCTTTTACCTGCGAATGCCTTAGCGATCCGGATATGGTCTACGGTGCCGCCGACGGTCTGGAGTTAAGCCTGGACGAGGCGGAAGACCTGCGGTTTGCCGCGTCCTGTTTCCGGGCCGAAAAAACGGCGTTGCGGTTAATTGCCCGCGCGGAGCAGACCGTCTTTGGTCTTAGGCGCAAGCTGGAAAAACGCGGGGCCGGTGCCGCCTGCGCAACCGCGGTGATTCTGCGGCTTTGCGATTTGGACCTTTTGGACGACCGCCGGTACGCCCGTCTTTGGCTGGAGTCGCGGGTTGACGGTCTGCGGGTTTCAAGTCCCATGCGCATGCTCGCCGCGCTCCGTGCCCGGGGCGTTGACCGGGACGACGCGGAATCCGCCTTGAGGGACGTTCTGGACGACGACGCGGAACGGCGGCTTCTGGAACGCTTCCTGCAAAAGCTGCAACGCAAACGCAAAATCCCCGGCTGGCGCTCCGGCGACGGCGACGATTTCCGGCGTTCCCTCAAATACCTGCTCAGGGGCGAAGGTTTTTCGTCCCCGGCCATCGAACAGCTTTTCGACGAAAATGCCCTGTAACCCCGCCGTAGTTTCCCGGTAAAGGTAAACGTCGCGGGGCCGCCTGGCCTAAACACCGGGGGCCCCTGAAAACCGCGCCGCGCCGCCGGGGGCGGCTACCTAACCCCCGGAATCAGCGCGCGGATGGACTCGTCGTACATGGCGTAGACGTGGATGGCCGGTCTGAAGAAGTAGCCTTCGTAGGTTTTCGTTACCCGGAAGCTGAAGGTTCTGGACTGGCCTCGGTTCAGGTCGAAGTAGGTCTTGACGCGGTCGTCGCGGATGTCCTGGAATCGGTAGGTGGCCTGGGAGCCGACTATGCCGGCAAGGCGCGTGTTTATGATCTCCAGCGACGCGGGGAAGGGTACCACCAGGGCGATTTCCTCCACGGCGCGGTTGGCGGTGTTGCGCACGGTTACGCGCACTTCCATGTCCTGCCCCAGCCGCAGGTTTTCTGGTTCCACCGGCCGGCCGTCGGTGTCCAGGTATGCCACTTCCAGAGCAAGGCCGTCGGAGACGGCCGGTTCGCCGCCTTCCTCCGGGGTGCCCCAGACGGTGAAGGTGGCGTACACGGGAGAGGCGGAATTGTTGGTTACCTCAAAGCCGCCCTCCGTGCCGCGGACGATCCCGAAGGGGATTTCCAGCGACGGGCCGGAAAACGATACGTTTCCGTTGGAGCCGGCGGCGGCCACCCTCAAAACCAGTTCATCGTTGCCGGAGTTGTTCCGGATGTAGGGCGCCACGGCCATTAGCGCAAAGGCGGTTTCCTGCGTGGAAAGCCAGCCGTCGCCGGAAAGCGTTCCGGCTATGTCCGCAAACAGGGCGCTGATTCTGGCCGCGTCGGTCTGGCCGGCCCCTCCGCCGGAAATCAGGATAAGGGTTTGCAGAACCATTGCCCTGTCCCGGAGTCTTGAGCCGAAGGTTCCGGAAAGCTCGCGCCGGTCGTCGTCCGGAAGCTGCAGGTCGCGCGTCATGTTGCGGGCCGCGTCCCGCTGCCCGGAGTGCCAGTAGGCGGCGGCCAGTCGCCAGCGGGCCTGCAAAGGCAGATCGCGCTGGTCGCGAAGGCGGTTCATGGAGCCAAGGTCGGCCTGGCCGGCAAGCGCCAGGGTGTACAGCCTGTAGGCCTGCTCCGTGAACCCTCCGCTGCGGGCCTGCCACTGCGCCGCCCTTTCGCGCTGGAACCGGAGCCAGTTTTGCACAACGTGTTCCGGAACCGCGAATCCGGCGCGGCGGGCCTCCAGCAGGAAGTGTCCGGCGTAGGTGGTACCCCAGTCGTGGGCCTCCGAGCCGCCGGGCCAGAAGGAGAAGCCCCCGGAGGGAACCTGGAAGGCGGCTATGCGTTCAATCCCGACGGTAACGTTCGTGCGAATCTGCGCCCGGCGATCGTCGTCAAGTTCGACGATTCGATCCAGGTAAAGCTGCGGGAACAGACCGCTGGTGGTCTGCTCCAGACAGCCGTGCGGGTAGGTTATCAGGAAGCTCAGCCTTGCGTCCAGGTTTATCGGGGGCAGTCTGGAAAGCGTCAGGGAAAGGCGGTTGGTTCCGTCCCTGCCGGGGTACTCCAGAGTGCCGCCCCAGGTCTCGCCTGGAGCGACAAGGCTGTGGAAGGAGCGGGTTACGGGCAGGGCCGTGGAGCGCACCTCCATTTCCGTTACGTGCCGCGCGGTTTCAAGCCCGGCGGATTCCGCGCTGACGGTGAAGGTTAGGTCGCCCGGAACCTCCGGGGCCCTGGCCCTAAACCGGACAAGCCTTTCCCCGGGCGCGTCGAAAACCACGTCCCGGTAGACCGGCCCCAGAATCGTCGCGCCGGGAACGGAAAGGCTCACCCGGACGGTTCGCCGCCCCTCGACATACGAGTTGACGTGAACCGGAATGACCACTTCGTCGTTGGGGGAAAGCACGCGGGGCAGGGAGCCGAACACCATCAGATCGGAAGTTACCCTTACCGTTTGCTCCGCCGTGCCGTAGGCGCGTTGGACTCCGGCCGGCCGCCGCTCGCTCGTGGCGGAAGCGGCCAGCACCATCACGCGCAAAGCGCCGATGTACGGCGGAAGGTCGAAGGTGTGGGTTCGCTGCCCGCCGGCCTCCAGTTCGTAGGGGCCGAAGAAAAGCACCACCGGCCTGAATCGCTGGGTTTCCCTGGCCGCGTCCGCGTCGTCCCCGGCGCCGCCGCCGCCTATGGCAAGCAGGGTTTCCAGCCTTCCGGAATGGGCGCCGATAACGTCCCGGAAAACGTCCCAGGACTTCAGAAACGAAGCCTCCCTGGCGTAGAACACGTTGCGGGGGTTGGGCAGGCTGAAGCGCGTAAGGCCCAAAAGCCCCTCGTCCACCACCGCAACGGTATAGGCCATGGGCCTGCCCGTGGCCTCGCTCACGGTGAACGAAACCCGCGATTCCGCCTGCCAGACTTCCGGCGCGTCAATCCGGGGCCGCAGAATCAGCCTGGAGTCTTCTATAAAAACCGGCGTTACGCCGTAGAGCCTTATGGGCAGATCGTTCTGGGTTTGCAGGTGCGGCTGCAGCAGGGCAACGTGGACGTAGACGTTGGGAACCATGTACGGCTCCGCTTGGAACTCAATCGTGGTGGTTCCCTCCCGGCCCCTAACCCATTCGCTGCGGATAATCTGGCCGCCCTTCTCCACGATTACCAGCGCGGTGGCGTACCTGTTCGAAGGGAAACTGACCGCAACCGTTTCGCCCACGTTGTAGCTCGGGCGTTCCGGCGTTAAGGTCAGCGTGGCCTGCGCGTCCTGCCCGCCTTCCTGCGGACGGCCGGCCCAGCCCGGCCAGTCGATGAACGTTACCTGGGCCGCCGCGTGTCCCCCGGCGGTGTCCCGGGCGATTACCAAAAAGCGCCCCCAGGTTGGCTGGTTTACCCTAAACGTCCAGGAAGCCCTGCCGTCAACGGCGGTTACGTTCCCCCTGGAAACCGGGCTCCGGGCAAGGGCCGATGCAAACTGCGCCGGTTCCTCCGCGCCCCTTTCCCACCACCAGCGCCAGTTCAGCCGGTACAGCGCGACGGAAAGGGTAACCTCGCCCGGTACCGGATTGCCGTCCTCGTCCAGAACCACTATTTCCGCCTCGTGATCCGTGTCGGTAAGGAGCATGTTCCGGGCCGCGTCGCCCCTTGGAAGCCGGATTCCGACGTAGCGTTCGTAGGGGGAGTAGTCCACGCTGACCTGCTCGGACGAAAACACGCCGGAAGGCTCGAAAACGCGCGTCATGAATCTGGCGGTAACCATTCCGGGAACGCGAGCCCCCGGGTTTAGCCGCATTTCGAATTCCGCCCTGCCGTAGTCGTCCAGAGTTCCGCTCCATATGTTGCCGCGCTGGGCGGAAACCGTGCGCGACGGATCCCGGAAGGAAAAGTCCGCGAAACCGGGGAACACGGTTTCCCGGTCGGCGAAGGCCACGGAAACGTCCGCGCGCAGACCGGGAGCGGGCGCGCCGAAAAGCCACTCCGCTTCCAGCGACACGTTTTGCGGGCCGCTGCGTATCATGCCCTCCGCGCCAAAGTCCAGGTCCATCCGGAGCCGGTTGGGCATAACCGTTTCCACGTTTACCGTTCTGGAAAACACGTTTCCGCCCACGCGCACCCGCGCCGTCCAGTGTCCGGTGGGAGCGTCCGCCGATGTGGAAGTTGTTATGCGGTAGAAGCCGTCCACCGACGACGTCAAAGTGCGCTGGTGAACCACGCGCCCCCGGGGATCCTCGAACTCGAATATCACCGGATGATCCGGCGGCAGCGTTTGCAGCGGATCGGAAAGCAGGAAGGTAAGGTATACGTTGTCGCCGGGCCGCCAAACGCCGCGTTCGCCGTAGATAAGCCCGCGAACGTCGGTGGACGGGGAACCGCCGGCCACGTCGAAGTGGCTGGTCGCCAGGGCCAGCGCGTCCTGCACCCTGAGAAACGCCCGCCCCAGGCCGCTTTCGGCGGAAACGAAAAAGCGGTTGTCGTTTCGCGCCGTCTCCAGGCGCGGAACCCGGGCCATTCCGTCCGGGCCGGTTCTGCCTTCGTGCAAAACCCGGCCCTGGAAGTTGTAAATCCTGAACGCCACGTTCCGTTCCGGACGGGCGCTTATCAGATTGGTTGTGGCTATAAGCCACGATCCGTCCAGCGATCTTCTGGCCAGCAGCCCTAAGTCCGAAACCAGCACGTTCCGGCCTATAGTGATGTTGTGGTCGCTGTGAACCATGAAGAACGACGGATGGCAGGGGTCGTGGCGGAATCTGTTCAGGTCCCACCAGTTGAACCCCGGAACGCTCATGGCTATGCCCCAGTCAAAGTCCCAGCCGCTGTACTCGCCGTCCCCCGCCGGCCGGAACGACGGAAAGGTGTCGTCCGGAAAGGGCAGGTGCTCGAAACTGCCGTGGCCCGCCGTGCATTCAAACCGGACGTGCCTCTGCCTGAAAGTAACCCTTATGCGGAACATGCCGTCCGGATACCGGCGGCTAAGCTCCGAAAGGTCCAGCCCCCGGCGTATCCACCGGTTCTGGTCCCGCGCCGCCCAGGGGAAGTCGAACGCCTTTGTCCAGACCGGCTCGCCCACCCGGTCAAGCTCGCGTTCGCCGTCCATGCTGTTCACCTGGAGGAACTGGATCATGTTGTTTCCGTGAATCCGGAACGCCTCCACCAGAACGCCGGAAACGTTTCTGGTTTCCACCACCATCTGGCTGCCCTGGCTGGTGGGCAGAATGTTGCCGCTGCCGGCAAAACGTATTTGCGGAAGCTCCCAGCGCACCGGCGTCCGGTGCTGCACCGGAATCGCAAGCCGGCGGCCGTCGTGGGCCTCTATGTCCTGAAACAGAAATTCCGTTCCGGGGGGAATGCCGCCGGAGCCGTCCCCAAAAACGCGTACGATGTTCCGGTCCACCGAGTAGCGCACGTTGGTGTTGCCGTCCATGGAAATAAAGCCCCGAAGGTCGCGGTTCGCCATAAGCGGCGACGAAAAGGAAACTTCCAGAACGCCGTCGTTCAGGCGGAATTCGGTAACCTCGAAAACGTCCGCGCCCGGAATGGAAACCGCCGCGGAGCCGCTGTCCCGGCTTCCCAAAACCCTGCCGTTCCACTCCACCTCCACGGTATGGGACGCCGGCCGGAGCGTTACCCCGGGGAACGTAAACCGGTGCGTGCCGAACTCGTGCTCCCACACCGGCGTTCCAAGTTCCCGCGAGCTAACGGCGGCCTCAATTTGGGAGATCGCCGTGCCGGCGTCCGCGTTCACCCTTCCGCGGACGAAGGCGTTGCCGTACACGTCGATTACCACCGGATCCAGGGTAACGTCCAGACCGGGAAGGGCGGTAACGAAGTCAAACGCGAACGGCTCAATGTCGCCCAGTTTTACGTGCGCCTGATAACGCCGGCCCGCCGTTAAAGGCTCGGACGGGGTAAAAACCAGGGTGTACTCGTCCTGCCACGAAACCGCGCCCCCGGCCGCAGGGCGCAGCGTAAAAACGCCGGCCGGCAGCGGCGCCGACGTGTCCCGCCCCTGCGTGAAAACAACCCTGATCGGTTCCGTTCTGCCAAGAACCCCGCCGGAAACCGCTTCCACGAAACGCGCGTCCGGCGCCGGAGCGTCGGCCTGCGGCCCGTCGTCCCGTCCGGCGCAGGAAAGAACAAGCGCCCCAAAAAGAACAAACCCAAACACGTATTTCACGATACCAAAACGCGCCGCGTCAAAACCGGCGCCGGCCCCGGCGTTCATTTTCATGGATTACCCCCGAACCTGATTATAGCACGATTGCGCGTTTTGAACACCTCCCGAAATTCGCGGAAATAACGCAAATCGGGGCGTTTTTCCTCTTGACTTTCCAATACCGACCGTGGTACAAGTATAACCATGCGGCCAACCGTTGAAACACGGCGAAAACTTCCCGAAACCGCGCGTTTTACGCTTTGCGCCGTTTTGGGTTCCGGTTTCCCGGCTGGCGGTAAACTGGGGGCGTTTTTGGAAAAATTGCAGTATTTTACCCCCCCCCCCCCCCCCCCCCCCCCCCCCGAACGCAAGTCAGATAATTCCATTCGGAATCATAACATCCCGCAACGCAATACGGAATTTTCACGCCCGCAGGGGTACCGTGTCCAAAAGGAGCTTCTCATGAAAAACGGGTTTACCGAATTTGCCGCCGTGACAGTCGGGGGCCGGAACACTGGCAAAGGAAACATTATGAAAACATCACCGGGATTGCTCACAAGGATGGGCGTAGTTGCCGTTTCGATTTTGGCCGCGTTAGGCGCGGTTAGCTGTCGCCAGGTAACCGGCGGCGAGCCGGTGGATCCGGTTCCGGTTGAGAGGACTCACGAAGTTTCTATGAGGGATGGCGGATTGGTATTTGATATTGTATTTACGGGATTGGAAGATGCCGAACTGCCGGAGTATGTGGAGCATTTGGAGATGAGGTTGGGTGCGATGGATGTCAATACTACGTTTGGGCATGTAAATTCGATTACAAATTTAATAAGTCAAAAGAACGCGCATGGAATCGATAGTTTTGCAATAAAAATAGATTATGAAGGGGAAGGAGGATTTAATTGGGATGCGCAAACACGCACGTTTACGATTGGTCATAGCGTTTTGGCTGATGCTGCCGAAACATCTGCTAATGTTCCGAGTTTAGCAGGCATGAGGGATGCATTTATTGCTGCGACATTTGATTTACATATGAATCCTCCGGCAGCTGCTAGGTTGGATGAGGTCACGTAGGCGCGGGGGTGTCAATCATGAAAAACCCGTAGCGTTGGTGCACACCGGGGTACACTACAGGTAGTGTACCCCCCTCCCCCCCATCACTCCAATCCACCACGATGTCAGTCACCAAAACTGCCTAGTGTAGCTGGCACTTGCCCACGCTATCCGTAGCGTACCCCCCCTCCCCCGGACGTGAAATACAACGGTCGTCCTTCGGGGCGGTCGCTTTTTTGCATAAATTTTGCGCCATATATATACTTACGTAATGTTACGATTGGCACCGTCGCGGCTACTCAAATTGCAAAATCAGCTCGGTGCCGGCGACATCGGTGCTACCCGCGCATGAATCTTGGAACAATGTCTTGACAATTATGGAAACGGATTGTACATTGTACTTATGAATGTGCTGTTAGATGCAAGCGCAATATTGGCCATAATCCTCAACGAGCCCAATCGGGATATAGCCGTCAAATTGACAAAAGGGGCCATGATTTTAGCCCCGGAGGTGATTTCGTTCGAAATAGGGAACGCGCTTGTAAATCTATACCGAAAAAAGAAAATTGCGGCAGACGAGCTGTTGGAGGCATATAAAAATTTCACCTTCATTTCTTTGCGAATTATCAAAACAGACATCGCGGAAGCGTTGAAAATCGCCTGTAGATACAATATATATGCTTACGACGCGTATTATCTGGAAATTGCCCGAAGGTTAAATTTGCCGTTAATTACCTTTGACGGGCCGATGAAAAAGGTGGGGCTGGATCTTAAGATAAACATTTTGGAAGATGCCCCAAAAAACGAAGGGGGCAGAAATGAGGGTTTTTAATTATTCCGAAGCGCGTCAGAATTTCTCGACACTGTTAAACACCGCCTTAAAAGAAGACGTGATAATAACGCGAAAAGACGGAAGCAGATTTAAACTGATATCAATGTGCGAGGACGGGAAAAGGGAAAAGTCGCCGCTGGAAGGCATAAAAGGGATAAAAACAAATGTTTCGATGCACGATATTCTCGATGCCATAAAAGACGGGCGCGAAAGACAATAACCGGAAAGCAGCCTGGGCGCGGCGCGGGGGTGTCAAAGAGGCTGTCTTTCAAGGGAATCGCGGCTCCTGTCGCGCGCATTGAATTCCGGGGGCAAATGCATTAAACTGCCCACATGGGCGCAAACGAAAAACACAAGGACAGCGTGTTCTCGCTTCTGTTCAGCGAACCGGACATCCTGCGCGAACTGTACTCCGCCATTGAGGGCGTGGAACTCCCAGCGGACACCGCAATCGACATCAACACGCTTTCCAACGCCCTGTTCATGGGCCGGATAAACGACGTTTCGTTCACGGTGGGCGGCCGCCTGATCGTGCTAATCGAACACCAAAGCACCGTCAACAAAAACATGCCGCTGCGCCTGCTTATGTACGCCGCAAGGCTGTACGAAAAAATAACCGACCGCCTAAAGCTGTACCAAACCGACCTTGAACCCATCCCCGAGCCAATCTTCATAGTCCTGTACAACGGAAAGGACCCGTACCCCGAACACGCGGTGCTCAAACTGTCCGACGCGTTCAAGGACGCCGCCGGTCTGCGGGCTGACGGCCCCGACGGCCCCGCGCTGGAACTTGTCGTGCACGTTTACAACATAAACCAGGGATACAACGCCGCGATGCTGGAAAAGTGCGAAACCCTCGGCGGGTACAGCGTACTCGTGTCCAAGATATGGGAATGCCGCGAAACGATGGAGCTGGAGGAAGCGATGAAGGCGGCGATAAGGCACTGCATAGACAACGACATTTTGAGACCGTTTTTGGAAACCCACAGTTCGGAGGTACAAAACATGCTGATAACCGAGTGGAAGCTGGAGGAAGCCCAGATGGCCTGGCTCGCCCAAGGCCGGAAGGAAGGCCGAAATGAGGGCCGGAAGGAAGGCCGGAAGGAAGGCCGAAATGAGGGCCGGAAGGAAGGCCGAAATGAGGGCCGGAAGGAAGGCCGAAATGAGGGCATTGCAATTGGCGCCGGCAATATCGTCGCGATGCTTAAAAGCGGCAAGTCTCCGGAGGACATTATCAGGGAGTTTGACACCGGGACGGTGCCGGCAATGCCCCAAACCTAAAGCGCGTCCCGCCGTTGCGTTTTTCCCCGTTCATGTTGCAGTTTTGATACCTCCCGCCAAAAACAATGGCAAGCCCTCTGGCCCGGCTTCGAGCCGGGGGGCTGAATCTCCATGCTGACGATCTTTCCGGTTTACGGCTTAGACAACCGGCATCATCCAGCCCTTGGCGTCCGGGACAACGCCGTACTGGATCCCTTTAAGGGTGGCCTGTATTTCCGTGGAAAGCTCCCCCGCTTTGCCGCCGTTGAAAACCGCTTTTCTGCCGTTCCAGGTTATCGACGTTATGGGAACCGCGCCGGCGGCGGTTCCGCTTACGAAGCATTCCACGGTTTCGTCCAGAGCTTCCTCTATGGATATCTTGCGTTCGCCGGTTTTCACGCCGCGGTCGCCGGCAAGCTCGAGGATGCTGGCGCGGGTTATGCCCGGAAGAACGGTGTCGCCCAGTTCCGGGGTTACGAGTTCGCCGGATTTCAGATAAAAGAAAACGTTGCAGGAGGAGCCTTCCTCCACGTACTTCCGGTGGGTCGCGTCAAGGAAAATGCACTCCATGAAGCCTTCCGCCTCCGCGTCGTGCCTGGCGATTGCGGCTATGGCGTAGTTCGCGGTGGCCTTTATCCAGCCGGTGCCCTTTGGGGTGGCGCGAATCCGGTCCGTAACCACCGCGTCGGAAGTGCCGCCGGAAAAGTAGGAACTGACCGGAGTGGTAATTACGAAAACCCACGGCTCCCTGGACAGGTTTACGCCCACGCCGCTTTCCGCAACGGTAAAGGGCCGAATGTACACGGAACCGGCGGCGGTGAACGCGTTTTTTTCCCACTCCGGATTGTAACGCGGGCGAAAACCCAGTTCCGCGTTGCGCCTAACCGTTTCCAGGCAGGCCCGGACAAAGGTTTCCTTCGGAAACGGCGGCATTCGCAGCCCCGCCATGGATTTGGCAAACCTTGCCGCGCTCCGGTCCGCGCGAAAAATCGCCATTCCGCCGTCCTTGCGGGGAAAAGCCTTGAGCCCCTCGAAACAGCCCAGACCGTACTGGCTGGTGTAGTTCACCAGCGGCATGTCGTCGTAAAAGTTACGCGATCCTTCCAGCCTTTCCCTTTCCGCCGCGCCCATGGCGGCTTCCTCGTCCGGGGCCCTGTGCGGCTTTTCCAGGTACTCGTCGCTCCATTTTTCGGCCGAAAATTTTGCCCTGTAAGTAACGGGGTACGAATTCAGCGTAAACGCCATACGGTCTCCTTTGCCTTGGACGGCGGTTTTGCAGTCCCCATATTGTGCCCAATTTGCGGGCGCATGGCAATAGCCCGCAGCGGTTTCGAAACAAAACGCCTGGCCGCAAACCGGCGGCGTAATACAACTACGCCAGGCACGGTTAAAAATCTTCCGGCTTTTCCACCGCCAAACCCTTTTGGAGGCCCGTCGATGGTTTTTAAAATGCGGGAAACCGCTTTCCGGTATCGCGGCGGCACTGCTGCTGACCTTGCTTGCAGCCTGCAATTCACGGCTTGACTGGCAACGGACGGACGCGGGGAATACGGCGGGTTTACCTTCGATCTGCTGAGGACGACCGACGGCAACTGGACGGTGCGGATTCTGCGCTATGAAGGACGCGGCCCGGAGGTTGCGATTCCGGCGTACATCAACGGTATGCCCGTTCCCGCCATAAGGACCGGCGCGTTTGCCGGAAACCGGCGCCTTCCCCAACAACTTCAACGAGTTCTACGCCGACAACGAACGCCGGGCCGGAACCTACACTTTCATCGACGGCTACGGATGGAGCTTTAGGCCGTAAACGTGAAACCGAAGGGCAAAACCGCCTTCCCCGGCTTTTGGAGTGCCTGCCTCATGCCGCAAAACAATGCGGGGCAGGTTTCGCGGGCCCTTGACCCGGCCTTTCCGGATCGTGTATGGTAAAAGCGTAGTCTTTGCTGGATTGTTGTCATCCCTGACTTTGGAGCGGTGTCCGAGTGGTTTAAGGAGGCGGTCTTGAAAACCGTTGTGCCGCAAGGTACCGGGGGTTCGAATCCCCCCTGCTCCGGACCGGCAGGGGGGATTCGAACCGCAGCGTTCCTGGTTTACCGTCAATGCGTAAGCATTGAGGGATAAGGCCGGTGCAGGACGCATCGGGGAATGCGCAGGCGGGCCGGAGGGAGCAAACAGGATGTTTGTGACCGGAAGCCGAATCCCCCCTGCTCCGGGAAGCCCGGGAAGCGGTTTGACTTTACGCGCGGAAAAGGCTATGATTGTGTAAGGACGGCCTTGACGGGCCGCCGGTTTTGGAGCGGTGCATGAGCGGCTGAAATGGGCTCCCTGCTAAGGAGTTGTGCCCGGAAGGGTACCGGGGGTTCGAATCCCCCCTGCTCCGGTAACGGTTTTTGAAAAAACCCCCGTTTTATGGGGAAAACAGAGGTTGTAGCTCAGCTGGATAGAGCATCAGATTGCGGATCTGAAGGTCGTACGTTCGAATCGTATCAGCCTCAAACGTAAGTCTTTACGTAGCAAGGAATTAGTCTGCCCGAAAACGGATGGCGTATCACGAAGAAAGGCAAAAGGCGCACGAAAGGCACGCTTTTGTCTTGGGGAGAGTTGACGCGCAACCCGTTCCGCTTTACAAAAAGCAAACACAGCAGGGGCTTGTCCGGTACGCCGGATTCTGGAACAAAAAAGCCGAAAAATACACCGGGTACCGTTCAAACGGCGTAAAGGTCTCCGGAAAGCAGGCGGTTGCCAGTATCAGTATACTGAAGGTGTTCGGTAGGAACAGTTGCCGGTTGTGGTTTGTTCTGGGGCGGAAACTGACCCCGAAGGGGCGATTAACGACCGGCGGCCGCATTTGCTTAATGGGGGATAGCCGTTAGAGCCTGTTTAACATCTTTCAAATTCCGCCAAGGTCGTGTAAAATAACCCACCACCATGAAAGATGCAACGAGAACCCCATATCCCAGCGACATAACGCGGGAACAGTTTGCCCTGATACGTCCCCTGCTGGAATCGGCGCGCAAAAAAACGAAGCCCCGGCAGCTTGAGCCGTACGACATATTCTGCGCCGTCCTGTACATCATCACGGAGGGCTGCAGATGGCGGTCCCTGCCCCACGACTATCCGAAGTGGCAGATAGTCTACCACCACTTTCGCGTGTGGTCGGAAAGGCGGGAGACCGGCAGGAGCGCCCTGGACAAGGCCCGG
>Ga0209755_10001772_pt1 | contig 32048 bp, 30 predicted proteins | sample TergutCo191P1_FD_187301 | JGI IMG/M metagenome (GOLD analysis project Ga0209755, IMG submission 187301) | Cornitermes sp. P1 segment gut microbial communities from Petit-Saut dam, French Guiana - Co191P1 (SPAdes) (version 2) | ecosystem: Host-associated > Arthropoda: Insects > Digestive system... | reverse complement strand
ACTTTTTTGTATTGGATTGTGATTTATGCTGATGGTTCTTTGGGTGTGCTTTCGTCTTCTGGAATACCTGCTGGTACTACGGGTAATATTGTTTTAATTGCCGTATGGTACCCCTAAACCTCTTTTTCTTTTTTTGTTATGTAGATAAATCTTAATTATGATGCTTGTGTGTTGTCTGATATTGCAGTGAGGCGTAGTGTATTGTGTGGAAATAAGTATGTTGTTTTTATTGAAAGTTCTGTAATTTTAAGTTATTTTTACATAATGTGTGTTATATGGTGCAAAAACATTAGGGAGTGCGCTAGTTTTTCAGGCATATTTTCATGTGGAGGTTCTTTTAATTTTGTTCTTTGAGTGCTTGTTAAATGTTAAACTTTGAAATTCATGTAAGATGGTTTTGTTGTAAAGTTGTTCTTGATGGCGGTTTTTTTGTTGTATTTGACTTGATATATCTTACGTATCTTCATTTGATTCAAAATATTAAATATTGTGTATTTCGAAATATCAACAGAGTACCTCCAAAATAGTTAAATTTCGACACAATAAGACTTTTATAAACAACCTCTCCTATAGGTAAGCCATAAACAAAAGGATGAAAAATATGAAAAATACAAAAACTATTTCAACTTCGAAAAATTTTCGAAAAAGTAAGTTTTTGCCACTAATAACTTTACTGTTGATGGTAGTGCTACTTTCTTCTCCATTTTTATCCATTGTACGGGGAGACAACTTTAGCATCACCTACACATTAAAAATGGGTGGCTTAAACCCAACCGCTAATCCTGTTACATACGATAACACTGTTGCTACGCCTATTCTTGACGCGTATGACCCTGTCTATGAATTCATGGGTTGGAACGTCATCTATTGGGCAAACTTTACACAAATGCTAACACCGCAGAAAAATTTTGTCATACCCGCAGGCACAACTGGCCGTGTGGAATTAGCTGCAATCTTTGACACAACACCCAAAGGTTTTCCAATTAATTATAACTTGGATGGAGGAGTTAATCATCCTTCTAATAGGGATAGATATTTTGGTGATAATGACCATTTTCCTATTGACTTTTTTGCTCCTTCTAAGTCAGGTTATACGTTTGCTGGTTGGACTGTTGTGTATTCTGACGGCTTTACTTCTCCTATAACTACTCCGACGACGTCTTTTAGCATACATGCTGGCACTACTGAAGCTATTACGTTAACGGCACATTGGACTGTTAACACTTATACTATTAGTTATGATCCAAGTAGTGGTGTTCTTGCGCCTAGCAATCCAGCTACTTATACAGTAGAACAGTTGCCTATCACTATTACCCCTCCTACTAGAGCCGGGTATAACTTCCAGCAATGGACAGCAACTTATGCTAACGGCAGTTCAACTGCATTACCTAGTTCCGGAATTCCTAAAGGAACCACTGGTAACATTGCTTTACGCGCAGTCTGGACAGCAGCTGGCGTTACATATGACGTCCACTACTACTTAACTGGTACAACTACTGAACTTGCCCCTAGTGTACGCGGAAAGTCTGGCATTATGGCTTCAACGATAACAGAAAACGCTGCAAGTATTCCTGGTTATACTGCTGATGCTACTACTAAGACTTTGACTTTAGCTGTTTCTGGTAATGAGATTGTGTTCTATTATACTCCACGAATTGATATTTCATATGTTGTGCATTACTATTTGACTGGTACTACTACTTCACTTGCTCCGGATAAGACTGTTGTTGGTCAGACTATGAATACTACTGTGATTGAAAATGCTGCTGTTGTTGCTGGTTACACTGTTGATTCTAATTCTAAGCATTTGACTTTAGCTGCTTCTGGCAACGTGATAACGTTCTATTATACTCCAAATATTGATATTTCATATGTTGTGCATTACTATTTGACTGGTACTACTACTTCACTTGCTCCGGATAAGACTGTTGTTGGTCAGACTATGAATGCTACTGTGACTGAGTCTGCTGTTTCTGTTGCTGGTTATACTGTTGATGCTGCTTCTAAGAGTTTGACTTTGGCTGCTTCTGGCAACGTATTTGCATTCTATTATACTCCAGATGATGACATTTCATATGTTGTACACTATTATAAGACTGGTACTACTATTTCACTTGCTGCAGATAAAACTGTTTTAGGTCAAACTATGGCTAACATAGTGACTGAGAATGCAGTTGCTATTGCTGGTTATACTGTTGATGCTGCTTCTAAAAGTTTGACTTTAGCTGCTACGGGTAACGAAATCATATTCTACTATAATGAAAATACTAACATTGAGTATACGGTGCATTATTATGTGGCTGGTACTTCTAACTCGCTTGTTGCGGATAAGGTTGTTACTGGTCAGACTATGAATGCTACTGTGACTGAGTCTGCTGTTTCTGTTGCTGGTTATTCTGTTGATGCTGCTTCTAAGAGTTTGACTTTGGCTGCTTCTGGTAATGTGATTACATTTGAGTATACTGCAGAATCTAACATTGAGTATACGGTGCATTATTATGTGGCTGGTACTTCTAACTCGCTTGTTGCGGATAAGGTTGTTACTGGTCAGACTATGAATGCTACTGTGACTGAGTCTGCTGTTTCTGTTGCTGGTTATTCTGTTGATGCTGCTTCTAAGAGTTTGACTTTGGCTGCTTCTGGTAATGTGATTACGTTCTATTATACTCCAGATACTAACATTCAGTATGTTGTGCATTATTATTTAGCTGGTACTACTACTTCGCTTATTGCGGATAAGACTGTTACTGGTAAGACTATGAATACTACTGTGACTGAAGATGCTGCTGTTATTGCTGGTTATACTGCTGACTTTGCTTCTAAGAGTTTGCTTTTGGCTGCTTCTGGTAACGAAATCACATTCTACTATGATGTTGCTCTATTCACCATAACTTATGTGTTAAATGGCGGTACCCAATCATCGTCTCCGGCTAGTTATACTGTTGATGATCTTCCACTTCCGATTACTGTTCCAACTAGGGCTGGTTATCCGTTCTTACGTTGGATAGCAACATGCTCTAACGGTTCACAAATTCCTTTGACTTCTAGCGCGATTCCTGCTGGCACCTCTGGTAACATTGTATTATCTGCAGTTTGGGACATTGATAACCCATTTGTCTATGACATTACCTATATGCTAAATGGCGGCTCTCTTGATGCTAATCGTCCAACAAAGTACACTATTGAAAACGCTACAAAAGTTAACTCGGCTACTATGGGCACTCCAACTAAAATAGGCTATAACATCGATAGATGGTTTGTGGTTACTGAAGATGGAACCTTTATCGATGTGTCTGCTGCGGGTCTTCCTGCTGGCACTATTGGCAATATTATAGTAGTAGTATTCTGGGTTGAATATCCAATTATGTATACTATTAATTATGAATTGGCTGGCGGTGTCAATGTTGGTAACGCTGTTGATTATAGTGTGGAAAGTCGTTTTGACATCTACATAAATGCACCAATTAGGGCAGGTTATGACTTTATGTATTGGATGCTAACTTGTGCTAATGGTACTCAACTTGTGCTACCTGCTACTGGCATTCCTAAAGGTACTGCTGGTGATCTTAAGCTGACTGCAGTCTGGAACCCTAACCCAATTGTCTACTCTATTGGCTATGACTTAAATGGCGGTAGTATTCCTGGTGGTTACAACCCAGCTGCTTACACTGTTGCAAGCGGCGCAATTAGCATAACTGCTCCAGTTAAATCTGGTCATACGTTCCAAGGCTGGACAATAACCTACAACTATGGCAGTGCTACTGAAAAATCAGAGATGTTAGTTGGTTCAACGATTCCTGCTGCTACTACTGGAAACATTTTACTAGCTGCAAATTGGGCAGAAATCTAATCCCCCCTTTTCTTTTTTTTAGTTTTGTTATGTTCTAATATATTATTCAAAAGTATGTTGTAATTTTCTAAATTCTGCCTACTTTAGGAACTGTTATTAAATAGCTTTTTATATCTCATGGTAGCGTTATGGTCAATTCGCGAATGTTATCGCAATAATTGCTAACATTATTCAATAGCACTCCTTTAGGTGCTATATGGCGATATTTTTTTATCTCCGTAAAATAGACTTTAATCAATAAAATGTATAATTAAGGTTTTTTCACAGCGTAGTATGGTGCCCTATAAATAGTCTGTTATGTTCTGAAAAGCGTGACTTACAAGTTATTTCCACATTTAACTATGTTCAGCAGTTTGAGTGAAATTTTTGTTGAATTGTTGTTCAAGGATTTAAACGCCCGTTTTATCAGCATAGTTAATCGTCAGTTAGGTGTTAGTTGATTTTTAACCTATTTTTTTGGAGTTTCAGGTTATTTGTATTTTATTTTACTGTTTTTTTGTCACTTGTTGGGTGAAAAAAATATTTCACGCCGTTTTTAGGCCAAATAGTTGAATGTGAGTTTAAGAGCTAAATATGAATTCATAACATTTTTCTGAAGTAGGTGTCTATGCTGTGGAATTTAGAAATTCTTATGTGCTCTTTATTGTTGTTTAAAAGTTATGGATCTGTTGATAGTGAAAATAAAAAATTAGGTGCTATTTTTTTAACGGGCTGTTTTTGTGTAGTTGTATGTTGCTAATTTTTTAAAAATGTTGATATTTTTACATCTAAAATGTTGTCCATTTCTTCTTGTAGTTGTACATATATGTTTCGAACTGGGCAGGAAGATACGGCGTCTCTGCTGCAATGTTCATCTTTTTCCATGCACCTATTTACGTTTGTTGTTTTTTCAAAAACGTTAATGATGTTTAGTACGGATATTTTTTCTGGATCTTTTTTTAATTCAAAACCGCCCATTGTGCCTCGTACTTCGTTTATTATTCCTGCACTTTTTAAGGTTCTAGCGATTTTGTGCATATATGACCACGGTATTCCCATTTTTGCGCAAATTTCGTTACTATTTGCAATACTATTTTTCTGGGCTAAATATATCACAACCCTTATGCCGTAATCCGTCGTTACATTTAACTGCATTTCCACATTTCCTCTTATTATGTCCTGATAATTATGTGTTAACTTACTGTTACATTTATATTTATCTTTTAACAATTTTTGTAAACAATGTAGAATAGTTGAAGTGCTTTTTCGGAAAAAAACAACATGGATGCAATTGTGAGTTATGACTTAAAATAGACTATCTAACTTTTAACATGTTTGTAAATAATCCAAAATGATTTTATGCGTTTCCAACTTTGAAATAATAATGTTTTGCGAGCTAAACTTAAGTCTAGTGCATTGTCAAAGTTAGATTTTAGGTTTGATTACGTCTAACTGTTATTGTTTGTCCTTAATTATAACTTTGTCAATGTACTAGTACTACAATATGAGCTCTAAAAGTTTAGATCGCTAGATTTATGGCGACATGAAATATCATCGCTACAGTAACACATGATTAACGATTTAGCTTTTACAGAGTAGTACATAAAACTACTTGTTAAGGGAGTGTTATTGAATAATATTAACGTTATTGAGGTAATGTTCATAAACTGTACATAGTACCAAATGCGTTCTGTGGACTTTATTTGGTAACACTTTCTAAGTAGCAACTTGCAGTAATATTAATTAGCAGGGTGTCAACGGGTTTAGGAAAAATTTGAGCAACAAAAAGGGTTTATAGTCGAAATGACTTATACTAAACTGTGGACGAGGGAATCTGCTTAACATAGACATCAAATAATTTCCATCCCACCCCTCGTTCACACCTGTTTATTAAACATATAACAAGAAAACATTTATCTTATGCTTTCTCTATTATATAGATAGTTATTATTTATGTGTGATTCTGAAAATATACTACTGAACTTCAAAACTGGCATACTAACAGAATTACACAAAAGACAACTTTTGATCCGAGTCGAACTCGATAGGATCATAAAAATGTGGTAAGTGATGATAATGGAAGAACAAAAAAATAACCTTGAAACAAAAAAAGCCCAAGCTAATGTCGTAAAAAGAATACTTGACTATATAATTCTAACACTACTGCGCGACAAATCAAAGCACGGCTATGAATTAATGGATGAAATTAAAAAATCCTTCCAAGTAACCATTGGCGCAAGCTCAATGTACCCTATGCTGGCAAAATTAGAAGAAAATGAACTTGTGACAGGTACATGGAACATTATAAACGATCATCCGCGAAAAATTTATAGTTTAACAGCTAAAGGCGAAGAAACACTAACTTATATCCGAGATTTTTTAACACAACTTGTCAAAGTATGTTAAAATAATCTGCGCGTCAAGTGTTTTTGATAATAAGACCGTGAAAAAATTGTAAAAATCACAAAGAGGTAATAATGTTACGCGGAAATGTGAGTTTTATGAAGCGTGTCGTGGCTTATTGTCGGGTTTCAACAGAGCAGGATGACCAATTAAATAGCTTGGAGAATCAAAAATGGTATTTCGAAAAATATATCCGCAAATGTTGATTGGAAATTTTGCGGGTATAGCAATATACAATTACACTGATATCATGTTTCTGACAATAGACCCTTAGAGCTTTTTTCCATAATTTACCCATACTTTATTTTTTTATAGCCGTACAGAAAACTAGCAATGTCTACGTAACTTGTTATATATGTTGACGAGAGTATAGGCGGCACAAACGCGGAAAAGTGGGCGGAATTTAGGCCTACCGAAACGAACACTTTTTGTTTTCGCAACGAAAATACTGTGCTATCGCTTGGCAAATGCGTTGACTTGCTTTGCCATCACCGTATGGATTGGCAGCTTTGGCCATCTGTACATATATTATTTCATCTGAGAGTAGCCTGCGGTAGATGCAACTATTTTTGGTGTTTCTATACCTACAACACGAACAACACCCGCCTCTACCCTTCAGGTCGCTCAGTTTCCGTACGGAGCACTAGTACAGGTTTGCCTAAAGCAGGCGCTTCTTCCTGTAGTCCACTAGAATCAGTAAGCACTAAAAGATTGATTTATGAGGTTATGCATATCTTCAATATCAATCGGATCAAACAGATGTATACGTGAATGACCACCTAACATCTCGTGAGCCACATTGAAAACTGACGGATTTTTATGCGCCGGAAAGAGCATTTGCATATCAGAAAATTCATTAGACCTTAGGTGTAAATATTTGAGTATTCACTATTCTTAACCGTGTATTATAAATGATACATTTCTTTGATACTTAAAATACAAACACCTCACTTGTACACTGACAAAATACATGCCCCGCTACCAAACGCTAATCACGTCTAAGGTCTAAATATGTTATCCTAACCAAAGGTGAACTCTATGTTTTCAGTCCAAACAGAACTAATGGGCGATTTAAGCCTTACCAACATATCAAGAAAACTAGACGAAATAAACTTACCCAAACAAATCCTAGCGACAGCTCTAACAAAACTCTAAAGCAACCAAAAAATGGAAACCTTGCAGTTCACTAACTTTTTGATATAGCGCAATAGTTGAAAAAATGTTTTTAGAGTGTATATCGGGTTATAAAGGTGTGAAAAAAGAAGTTCCGGGTTTTTATTGGTGACTGGGTCTTTTCTTTATTAACAAATATAGTAGTAGTGGTCCTCCAAGAAACGCTGTAATTGCGCCCACAGGCAGAACAATAGGTGCCAAGAGTTGTCTAGCAAAGATGTCAGCAATTAAAAGTAAAATAGCTCCCACAAAGGCAGAGCTAACAATTAGCGTTTTATGATCTGAACCTATAAACGCTCGACAAATATGGGGTGCCACCAAACAAATAAACCCGATAGCACCCGTAAACGCAACCACAACTGCAGTAGACAAACAAGCTGCAACTAAAGAAACTCTTCGAGTACGATCAACCTCAACCCCTAAACTTTTTGCAGCATCATCCCCTAATTTCATAACATTAATATCCCATGCCAACCACAAATTAACTCCAAAGCAAAGAAGCATCACACCAAAAACATAGGGCAATTGATGCCATGTCGCGCGTGACAAGTCACCAACAAGCCAAAACACAGTCGCCGCTACAGCGTTGGTGTCAGCAAAGTACTGCAAAATGGTCGTGCAGGCATTAAAAATATAAACCATAGCAACGCCCGCAAGAATCATGGTTTCAGATGAAGCACCTTTACGCTTAACTAACAATAATATGACTGCAAGAGGAATTAATGAAAAAATAAATGCGTTACCCGTAATTGAGAGATTAGTGTTACCACTTAACAAGCCTCGGCCCAAAATTATGCCAATTGCCGCTCCAAGCCCAGCTCCTGCAGATACACCCAGCGTATAGGGGGTGGCAATTGGATTGCGCAAAATCGTCTGAGCTGAGCAACCACTCATAGCTAAAGTTGCACCAGCACCGATGGCAAGCAAAATACGTGGCAACCGTAAGGTCCAAACAACTGTGTACGCCAATGGCGTAGCATTAAACCAAGTTGGGAAAAACCTAGCAAACGCCGCTGTGTATGCATCAAGAAAACTCATATCCGCAGAACCCAAAGACAAAGCAACACCAGCCACAACAATAAGTAACACAATAGATATAACAATAAATAGTAGTCTCTTTATCAGTATTTTTCGATATTTCTTTTGTTCTATTTCAAAATGTTTTTCTTTTTTTGTATTAGAGTTCACTTATTTGTATTCCACCATACCATTGCGGCCTTTTTTTTGTGTTTGTAATAAAAACCGTCATGCTTTTCAATCAAGTTTGCTCGCAGATATTCTGTAAGATTGTTTCTTTTGTCAGATGGCAAACTATATTTTTGAATAAAAGTTTCTGTAGCATCCTTGATACTTGGATAACACGCCTCAAAAGTGTATGTAAATATTTCTGCATTAGCTACTATGCCGGCATCATACAGAATGTTATAGCTTAATATGAAATCAGACCATAAACTTGGGTTTTTATAGACTACTGTTTGTATGTCTTCATCTACCCAAGGTGAAGCGGACATGAAGAGGTAAACTTGTTTTGAAGCTAATTGATTCATTTTGAGAATTGCTTTTTTTAAATCAAACATGAAAAGCGAAAAAGATGCAACAACAAAATCGTACAAAGGTGCTAAACCGATTTCTTCCAATGGCTTGTTGACATAGTCTATGTTGAAGAGTTGTTGCTGTCTAGCGTTTTCTTGCAGAACTCTGAGCATATTTTCAGATGGCTCTAATGCTGTAACATGTCGAACTTTTTTAGCAATCGGCAGAGTCATTCGACCAGTTCCAGCGCCCACGTCTAAAACGGTGAGATCAGATGACAGTGGCAACATTTTAATTTGATACTCTGTTAAGTTAGTTAACAATTTTATGTTCTTGTTTACTACACTGGCTTCTTTATCCCAGTAATCTATGCTATAAAGTTTAGCTCTGTGTGCAGCTGTTATTATTGTTTGACGTAACTTGCTCCAATCTACTGATTCGATCAATCAGAAACAGCCCTTTTCAAATAAGACATTATTTGAGAAAAAAGAAAAAGAGAGCGTAGCATTGTTTATTTTGCTCCGTTGGGTATGCCTAATGTGTCTCCGTTGTCAGTTATTGCGGGATATAGAAAGACGCCGTTTTTGTCGAGATTGTAGTTCAAATGCAAGTAGTTTGTGATGTAGTCTTGATGTATTGTCTGGGGGTTTATGTCACTTAGCAAGTCAGGGTAAAGTATTTTTGCAATGTATACTGCACCTAAAGTACCGCCCATGGCGTTATTTCTAAAATCGCCGGATATGATGTAGACATTGTTATTTTTGACGGCTGCTAGATTGGTGATTTGTTCTTGTGAACGCCATTGCTCTAGGCAATTTCGTATGCTGGTTGCGTCATTTACGTCTATGCCTTGTGCGGGGTCTGCATTGGTTGTTGCTGCGTATGTGTAGCGGACGGTGTGAAGGAAGATGTAACTAGGGTTCTGTTGGAGTATCCATTCGGCGTCGACATCGGCAGATGTTGCGGTGAGATAAGTTGGAAGGGTTGATGCTATGTTATTTCCTCCTGCTAGTATGCATGCTTGGCCTAAGGTGTCTATGGTCATGTAGGCTTTGAGGGTTGTTGATGCTGTGTAGGGGTAGTTGGTTATGAAGACCGATTGTTTTTGTGTGGCTGTTAGGGTGCTGGTTTTGACATTGATAGCGTTTGTGAGGTCTAGTAGCCAATTTGTGTAGCTGGTTGCTTGGTTGACTTTGTTGAATATGTAGCCTGCTTTTAGTATGGCCTGAATATATTCTGAATGTACTGGATCTAGTACGTTGGGGTAGTATAGTCCTAGATAGATTACGTCTACGCCGGGTAGTTTTGAGGCTTTTTCAGAGGTTGCGTTTGAGAAGGTTAGGAGTATGTCGGGGTTGAGGTTGAGTATGGCTTCGTAGTCGGGGGTGTTCATGTTTCCGACTGTTTTTATGTTGTTTGTGTTTTCGGGGAAGTAGATGGTTTTTAGTTGGTCAACGCAGAAGTCTACGCCAACGATTTTGTCTTGGATTTGGAGAATGCGGGCTAATTCTGCGTTTTGTATGTATTCAATGATTACTCGGTTTGGGGGATGTGTTATGGTGATGTTTTTGCCGTTGCCATCGAGAAGGTGCATTTGAGAAAATGTTCCGTTGATTATGGTGTTGATTATGTCTATGTCTTTTTGGTCTATGGAGCCGTCGCGGTTGGCGTCTGCAAAGGTTGTTGTGGGTTTGATGTCAGCGATTATGTCTTGGATGTATGCTATGTCTTTTTGGTCTATTTTGTTATCCATGTTGGCGTTTCCGTAAATCTCAAGAGTGAAATTCATGTCTGTCTCTGGTGTTGGTCTAAGTGTTGGGTTTGATGTTTGGAACCAGTTTTGGTTGTAACCTATAGCGGCTGCTGAGGAAATAATAATTATAGTTATGAGTAGTATTGTCGCGTTTTTTAGGGGTTTCATACTATCACAGTGTTACGTTTTTATAAAAATGTAGTACTTATGTATTGTTACTTTTTTTATAAAAAGTAACACTCAAATATGAGATAAACAACCAAACCAAAGGCAAACACCATGAATGTAAACATACAAGGACTAACATTTAGCTACCATAGCACACCAACACTCAACAACATAACTATAGAGCTACAGAAATCCGAAGTCCTATGCATAGCAGGCCCCAACGGATCAGGAAAAAGCACCCTCTTAAAATGCATAAACAAAATCCTCCAACCCCAACAAGGAAAAATACTACTCGACGACCAACCCCTAAACAAAATAAGCCGCCTTGAAACCGCCAAAAAAATAGGCTACGTCCCCCAAAACACCCCAAACAGCAACGAAATTCTATCAGTTTTCGAAATGGTTCTCCTAGGCAGACGACCACACATTACATGGCAAAGCAGCCAAAAAGACGAAAAAATCGTTTGGAATGCCCTAAAAACTTTGACCATTGAAAAATTAGCTATGCGAAACTTTTACGAGTTAAGTGGAGGTGAGCAACAAAAAGTTCTAGTTGCGCGATCATTGGCTCAAGAAGCCAAAGTCCTTCTGCTTGATGAGCCAACAAGCAATCTTGACATAAAACACCAATTAGAAGTCATGGACTTAACCCGCAAATTAGTACTAAATAAGAACCTCACGGCGGCAATAGCCATACATGATTTGAATTTAGCGGCAAGATTTTGCGATAAAATAATCATGATGAAAACAGGAAAAATTTTTGCAGCCGGACAAACGACAACAGTTTTAACAACCAGAAACATACAAGAAATCTATGAAGTTGAAGTGGAAATAACCTATTACAAAAATATGCCCCACATCATACCCATAGCACCACTTAAATAATGTAACAATCAGCAAATCGAGGCCATGTCGTAAGCAAATTATAACAAGTTGAAATCGCAAACAGCTCCTAATTGAAACAGGTCAGTATCTTAAAAAAGAAAACTTTATACTTATGTATTGCTATAAACTAAAATAAGTAGGTATATTATATGTTTTCGTTTACGAAAATTGGTATTGAATATTCACATCGTTTTTTGGGTTATGACGGAGAAGCTCAATATTTACATGGACACCATGGTGAGTTAACTATTAAAGTTGAGGGTGAGATCAATTCTAAAAACGGATTTGTTCAACCCTGCAATGATATTAAACGTATAGCCTGGGATTACCTGCAAAATTTCGATCATGCACTTATTTTACAAGAAAACGATCCTCTACTGCCTGAAATCTTGAAAGTCTATGAAAAACAAGGAATAAGAAACGGAGCACCCTCCAACCGAACAAGAGGATTACCCATTGATACAAACCTTGCAAAAGCGTATCCCGAGTGCCGCTTAATCGTTGTAAAAAAAGTAGCAACATGCGAAAACCTGATTGAACTTTTCTATTCTCTACTAAAAGACAAAATAAACATTAAAAAAATGACTTTTACATCCGGCATGAATGGAGCCTCAGCTACATATTAAATGCGTACTTTTTAGGAAACTTTTATACTATTCACCCCTTATTTTATAAAGGGTTTAAAATTTTTACGCTAATTTTTTCATCTGCACAACTGATTTATGGTGTTAGAAAGTTATGACTGATGTTTTGAGTATAACTCAACATAGTTTATGACTAAATTCTAACATGTTTATTTATGAGTAATCAAAAAAAGAGGAAATTAGATTTTATCTTTTTTGGGTCTTAGTTTACGTTGTAGTCTTGTTCCTTCTTTTAAAAATAGAAGCATTGCTACCAAGGTTATGCCTGTTAAAAACCAGAAACTTGTTTCAACCACTAAACTTTTTACAATTAAGCTTAAAAGTATTGTACTTACTTCTGCAGCAAAAGCGCCTACAAAAAAGAGGGAGTAAAGCGTTAATTGGGGCAAAAGATTTTTGCCGACCCACACATGACCATCAATAGCTGCTCTCTTCTTAGGTACATAGTCACCATTGCTGTTCTTCTCAATTAAATCAAGATTTTCAAGCTTTTGAAGATGATAGTGCGTGACACTGGTACTGCTAAGTTCTATACCGCGAGTTATTTCTCTTGTTCCCACTGGCCCATCTGCTTGTGCAATATAAGCATAAACGCTTAACGCAGTTCCTTCCAATTCATTGTTAGTCATTTTTACAGCCTCTTAGTTGGTTGTTGGTTTACAGTATCACTTTGCCGAAACGGGAATTCGGGTATCCGTTGTGGTCAGTTTCATATTCAAATATTCCTAAACGGTTTGGCTCTGGTAGCTGCATATGGTACAAAACTTCGTTGCTAGTAGGTGTAGCTATAATTCCTGCTGATGTGTTGGCGTTACTTGGATGTTTATAGGTTATTTGCATTATTCTGGTGATGTCAACATAGATTGTTTGAGCGCTTCTTAGGGCAGTTAATGCTTGTGCTGTTTTTTCACCTTTAGATTCAGTTAGAATCGCATTGCAACCAAGGCTTTTATGAGCGTCTACAATTCCTGGTTCTCCTGTGTATTCTATGTAATATTCAGCTGAGCTATAACCTACTGTGCATGATTCGGTGTAACCCAGTAGTTCTGTAAAGTCATATACTGTTCCGTCTGCAAAGGTAAAGGTATTTCTGTGGTTTGCCCAATCTATGGGATTATCATAATGGGCGTAGCCGTGCCAAGCTATGATTGCAGTAGAAACACCGTTAGGTGAGTTTGGGTTGGATACGTTCCCTGCAATTGCCACACAAGTTGTCATGTTAAGAATTGAGCCTTGTTCAGAGTAGAAGTGAAAGTTATAAACTTCTATTTTTGCATCCACATCTGTAAGGTCAATGCCATTAGGCGTTATGTCATAGCAAACACTTATGGAAACCCAACCTTCGTTAGGGATTTCATCGATGTAAGCAAATTCAGGAGCGCTATATATAGTTGCGACATTTGGGGCAGCCTGTACACGCTGTAAGTGTGGCGTGAAGAAGGGCTGTGTTTGATTTGTGCCGTTTATGGTTAGTGTAAAGTATGATAATGGTAGTATTGTTGCTACTCCAATTGTTAGGGCGAGTATGCTGTAGATTAGCATTTTTTTGTTTTTAGTTTGTTTTTCCATTAGTGATACCTCGAATTTTTTGGGTTGGCCCTAAATATAGGGCTGACTTTTTTTGGGTTTGCATTTGTTTTCTCCTGATTTGTATTTCTCAGGGTGGTATTTAATTTGATGTTTAGAACATTTTTTACTTAACGTGTTCTAATTTTAGAACAGATGCCAATACAATCGTAAACTGTTTTGAAACATAACCAATGTTTTGATGTGGGTGTGGCAACCTTGCTTTAGTGTTGTTATGATGCAAACATTCGTTGCGAGAGTCATCAAAGAAAATAGGTAGTGTTCTTGTTGTCTGTTGGAAAAATGTGTAGACTCATTAACTTGTTTTTCGTTAAGTTAATGACCTTCTGTTGTCTCTGTTTTTTGTTAACAGTTTTTCAATATGTTTTATTCTTTAGTTAATTCTTTGATTTTTTCATAGATGTCTTTTGGTTTTATTGGGTTGCCGCAGTGTTTGCAGATTAATAGTTTGCCTGTTTTTGGGATGTCGTTCATTTTGTCGCATTTTGGGCAATTAAATGCTGAGATTACTATGCCGCTTTCTGTAAATGCTTCTTTTAGTTCTGCAAAGTCTTCTCCTTTAATTTGTAGTGCAGGTGTTTTAGTTGTGGCGTTTTCGAAAACGTCAATAGCGCAGTCTTGGCATAATTTTTTTCCGGTGTATTGTGGAAATTCTTTTTTCTTGCCAAATTGGGATCCTAGAACCATCCATTTGATGTAGCCTTTCTGTAATTGTTTGTTCCAAAAAACCATTTTTTCTTCATGTTTTAAGAGCTCTTTTCCACATTTAGCACATTTTTCCATAGATACCACTGTATGGGTTGGTTTGGTAGTAATTAGACGTTTTGTTGCTTATTGCTGTCTAAAAATGTTTGTTAACTTTGTTCTTCGGTTGATTGGAGCATTTTGTACATTGTTTCATAGCTTTTGCCGTAGTCTTTATCCATTTTGGCAAGTTTTGTTTGAAGACGCTCCATTCTTGTCATGATTCCGATGGTGTCTTTGTTTTTCATTAGGTCTAGCATTGTTTGAGCGTTTTGGATGAAGAGTTCTTCTATTTTACCCAAGTCTGAAAGTTTAGTTTGTACATTAGCATAGAGGTCAGGGGTTTCTTGCGCTGTGGCTTCAGCTAGGGTGAAGAGCATGCGGTAAGTGGTGCCTGCAAGTTTTTTGGATTCTGTATAATCTTTTTGTTCTAAAAGTGTTTCGCAGACAATTAAACCTATAAAGTGTGGTAGTCCTAAAATGATAGACATGAGGTCATCGTGTTTTTTAGGTGTCATAATAAAGACGTTGGCGCCTTCTTTTTCAAGCCATTGTTTATGCTGTTCTGCAGCCGTCTCTTCTTGTAGATTAGTAGGCGTAAGCACATATGCTTTATGTTCTACGCCATTGCTGCCAGGGCCAAAAACTGGATGTGTACCTAAAATGGTTGCATCTTTTATGTGTTGATGCATAATGTTAACTGGGTGCTCTTTAATTGAGCAAATATCCATTATTGTTTGTCCTTTATGTGTAAAGGGGGCAATTTTTTTTATTACTTCTTCAAAAGAAGATATGGATGTACAAATAAGAATGTTATCTGCTTTTTGTACTGCCTCTTGAAAATTTAGTGTTGTTTCAATTTGTAGTTCTTCTTTAAGTTTAGCCAGTTTCTCAGCGCTACGGCCTGCAAGAATTATGGTATCGCCCTTTTCTTTATAGAATTTAGCAAACCATATGCCCATTTTGCCTGCGCCAAGAATGGCTATCCTCATTTATTGAGGGGCCTCACAGATTTTGTCTAAACCTGTTTCTATCTCATTGTCTGGAGCTGTTAAGCTTATGCGGAAATGTTCTTGATAGTCGCCAAAACTTGTGCCTGGAGCTACTGCAACGCCGCTGTCTAATAGGTTTAGGGTGAATTTTTCGCCGTCTAAGCCTTCTCGTTTTGGAAACACATAGAATGGGGCATCTGGTTGCGTGAATTTGAAGCCTGCTGCACCTAGTTTTTTACTTGCAAGATCTGCTCGTTGTTTGTATTTAGCTTTAATGTTTTCTGCAATTTGTGCTCGTAACTCTAAACCTTTTATGGATGCCTCTTGTATAAAGACTGGAACATTGTTGAAGGTGATCTGGTTTAGTTTAGTTACTTTATCAACAAGCATTTTGTTTGCTATTATGTAGCCAACGCGCCAACCTGTCATGGTGAAGGTTTTGCTAAACCCGTTGGAGAGAATATGTTTAGAGTCTATGCCGTAGTCTAAAATGCTCTTAGTTTTGTTAAATGAAATTGCACCATAAACCTCATCGGAGAGCACAATGATGCCTTTCTTGTTGGCAATTTCAACAATACCGTCAAGAGTTTTGTCATCCATAACTTTACTTGTTGGATTATTGGGATTATTTAAAATAATCATTCTAGTTTCGCTATCTATTAAACTCTCAAGCTGGTTTAAATCAACTTTCCAACCTGTTTCCATTTCTGTTTTAAGCAGCTTAACCTTAGTACCAATGCTTTTAGCGATTAAATCATAAGCCGTCCAGTATGGAGTAGGAATAATTATGTTACCGCCATTTTGCATAGTTAAAAACATTGTACTAAAAATAGCCCATTTTGAACCTGGAGTGATTACAACATTTTCCACTTTAACGCCATGCATTTCAGCAATTTTTTGACGTAATCCAAGCTCACCATACGAAGAGGAATATTTAGTTTTACCTGCCTTCATCGCAGCATAGGCTGCCTCAACAATTTCAGGAGGCGTAGCCATATCGGGGTCACCGAGGTTTAATCGGATTATCTTTTTTCCTTCACTCTCTAATTTTAGGGCTTTCTCATTTATCTCATACAGCATAAGAATATCTCTCCGTTAAGAGTCTCTACTTTTGAATATCAATGCACATATTAACTATTTCGCGATAAAGCACTTCAATTCGTGCAGGTTCCAACGCAAATTCAACCGCTAAACCCTTAGCTTTGCTGTAAACCTCTTCCTCTCTATTCTTATCCCCTATAGGTAAACCTTGCCGTTTTTTGTATTCACCAATTTTTTGACACACAGCCACACGCTCACCTAACGCTTTCAAAATTTGAGTATCAATCTCATCTATACGTTTACGTAACGCTTGAAGATCCTCCACTTTATTGCCTCTCCTCAAATACTTTAGGAATATATCCTATACGTGTTAAATGATCAACCAAAGTTATTGCAACAACCGCTTCAATAACGGGCACAGCTTTAGGTACAATACAGGGGTCATGTCTGCCACCCACATTTAATGTAGCATTTTCCATGGTTAACAAATTTACCGTTTTTTGTTCCCTGCTAATTGACGGAGTAGGCTTAATTGCCACACGCATAATAATGGGCATACCACTACTTATACCGCCCAAAATACCGCCTGCATTATCCGTAACTGTTTCAACTTTTTCCTCATTATTTACTGTAAATGCATCATTGTTTTGAGAACCAAACATTTCTGCTACACCAAATCCCGCGCCAAACTCTACACCCTTTACTGCTGAAACCCCAAAGAGTGCCTTAGCTAAATCAGCATCTAACGCGTCAAACAACGGGTTTCCAACACCCACAGGCACATTTAGAGCTATACATTCAATTATTCCACCTATACTATCGCCTGCGTTTTTAGCTGCAACAATAGCCTCCTCCATCTTTTTAGCACAAACCAAATCAGGACACCTTGTAGCTGCAACATTACGGTTTTTACAAATTTCCACAACACTAAACCTTTTTTCAGACTTTATTTTACCTATAGCTTTCGTGTAAGCTAAAACGTCAATATTGTAGTGCCTCAAAAGTTTTTTAGCAATTGTTCCCGCTAACACAAGAGCCACTGTAACACGCCCCGAAAACCTTCCTCCACCCCTATAATCATTAAAACCCCCGTAACGAACACGCGCTGAATAATCCGAATGCCCCGGTCTTGGCAAATCTTTAATTTGAACATAATCATCTGACTTGATATCTTTATTATCCACCGTTACAACTATGGGAGCCCCTGTCGTTTTACCGTTAAACATTCCACTTAAAATATTGGCAGTATCCTTTTCAACACGCGCAGAAACAATTATTGTCTGTGCTGGAATTCTCTGGTCAAGATCTTCTTGAAAATCCTCTTCTAAAAGCGAGAGCCCCGCTGGACAGCCATCAATAAGCACACCAATAATTTTGCCGTGACTCTCACCAAATGTGGTTACCACAAATTCTTTACCTAAAGAGTTCCCTGCCAACAATCTCCGCTCCTATATTTGATAAATCACTATAAAATAACGGATAAGACTTTCTGATACAATCCGCATTTTCAACAACAGTTTCCCCCTCTGCCCGCAAAGCCGCAACCGTGCAAGACATAGCTATGCGATGATCATTATGCGGATTTATAGTAGCACCATAAAGTTTACAGGGTCCTTTAATGGTTAAACCCGACTCTTCCATATTAATTAACGCGCCCATCTTTGTTAACTCTTCACAAACAGTAGCTAACCGATCAGACTCTTTAAATCTTAACCGCTGAGCATTAAAAATTTTAGACTCCCCCTGCGCATAACACGCAAGCACAGCACAAATCGGAACAAGATCAGGAATATTTGTAGCATCAATATCTATAGCCTGCAATAAATCATCCACACCCTGCACCTCCACACTGTGCTCTTTGATTTTCATGTTAACTCCCATCTGTTTAAGAAGATCTAAAATCGCTTTGTCACCCTGAACTGTTTGACAATCTAAATTATTTATTAACATCTTCGAATTGGTGATAGCTGCCGCCGCTAAAAGAAACGCTGCAGACGAAAAATCACCTGACACCTTACAGTCAACAGGCTTAAAAGACTGACCACCCAAAACACGAATACGCCGATAATTCTCCCTTATCTGCACGTTAATCTGATGCTGAGCTAAAACTTTTTGAGTCATTTTAACATAATCAATAGATTCAAGAAGAGTTGTTACATGTATTTCCGTGTCCAACATTGCTTTTGGACAAGCAAACATTAGTCCACTAACAAATTGACTGCTAACATCACCTGGAAGACTAGTCCTTCCACCTGCTAAACCCTTACCCTCAACAACTATAACTTGGCCGTTCTCTACCTGTTTTGGGTAAACATTTACACCTAGCATTCTAAGACTTGAAAACAATGGCTCAATTGGCCTACGCTCAAGAGACCTAGACACCAAAAACGTTGACTGCCCAACAGCTAAAGCCGCAATAGGAATCATAAACCGAAGAGTCGCCCCAGACTCACCCACATCTACTAAACCGTCTGCCGCCTTTACCTGATTTACACCTTGAACTGCCCAGCAATCTTTAGTTTGACATACCTGAGCCCCAAAAGCAGTAACTGCCCGTAAAGTAGCTAAAGTATCCTCTGATAAAAGCGGGTCTACAATTTTTCCTGCCCCCTCTGAAAGCGCAGCTGCAATTAACATACGTTGAGTATAGGACTTTGACGCTGGCGCAGTTAAAACACCCTGTAAACTATTTTTTGTTGGTTTAACAGTTATACTGAACATTACGTAAGCAACCTAGCTTTTTCATGATTCAAACATGCTTGTATAATTTCACCTTCATAGACCTGCCAAGCAGCCCTAACTTGTGCTACATAATCTTTGGAAACAATGGCCGTGGTTGTAGGTCCTTTACCGCATAACCCAGCCGCTTTTGCTCCCGCTTTTAAAGCGTCTATAGCAACATTTGCGTCAAATCCAAACGCTGACGAATAACATTGACCGTTTAACGTTAATGCTTCCCAAGGACAACCATTTAACGCCAAATTGTAAGCCACCTCAATTTGTGGCATAAACAACGAAAAATTACTAGTATCTGCATTTACAGTGTACACTTTCTTAGGTGGAACTTGAAACAAGACAACATAATTATCCGCTATCACTTCTCGTTTAACTAGCTTACAATTCAAATTATCTGTAATTAATAAACCTCCAAAATATGACGCACAAGCATCATCAAACGCGCCTGTAATGGTAACCTTTGCTTCAAACGCCGCCAAAACTCCCAACTTTACAACTTCTAGATCATCCAAAGACTTCTCTAACGCACCCAATGTTGCAAGAACCACCGCATTAGCCGCTACACTACTACTTTTTAATCCTCTAGCTATGGGAATATTACTCCAAGTTTTAACTTTTGCCCCATACTCTTTTTCCAAGTTGAAACGTTTAAGAACTGCTGTAATGGTCTTTTGAATTAGAACAGGATTTTCCTCTTGGTCAGAGATAATTTCTGTTTCAATAACTTGTGCTTCACCTGTTAGTTTCACCTGTGCTTTAGTGTAAAGGTCAACACCAAAAGCCGCTCCTTTCTTAGTAGCCATGGCGTTAACAACTGTTGCTGCACCATGAGCTAATGCTAACGCTTCTCCGTCCTGCATACAATTTACACCCTACCTATTTGCTCTAAAGCAGCTTTTCTCATAACTTGCACCGGCGGTTTATGTTCCGTCCAAATTTCAAACGCTGCGGCTCCTTGATAAATTAACATCTCTACACCATTTATAACCTTAGCACCTGCCGTTTTTGCCTCTCTAACAAGTCTAGTTTCCACTGGACTATAAACTATATCCATAACTACAATATCTGATCTTAAATAGTCTGATGTAATTAAACTTTGGTCCATGCTAGGTTTCATACCGACAGAGGTTGTATCAAGCAAAATATCCGAGTCGATAACCTCTTTTCTAATAATACTTGGCGAAAGTGAGTTAACCCTGATTTTTTTGCCAAACTTTTGCTTTAAGGTCTCTGCTAATTTTTCCACTTTTGTGACTGTGCGATTAAGCACAACAAGTTCATCCGCATCTTCAATTAACGTGTAAGCTATGGCTCGTGCTGCTCCACCCGCTCCAAGTATCAATACCCGTTTACCATGTGGATTTGCCCCGTTTTCTCTAAGTGCTCCAAGTGCACCTATACCGTCAGTGCTATATCCTAACAATTTATTCTCTTTACAGTGAATAGTATTTACAGTATTCAAGCATTTAGCAGTATTATCTATCCAATCTATGTGAGGTATTACCTTTTCTTTGTGTGGCATAGTAACACTTAACCCCAAAAAGTTTAAAGCCCGTATTCCTGTTAAAGCGTTGATAACATTTGAAGCGTTTACTGTAAAAGCTGTGTAAATAATGTCTAAATTTAACGCGTTAAACGCAGCATTTTGTATTACAGGACTTAACGAATGCTCTATAGGGTCACCTATAACTGCACAAACACGAGTTTTTCCTGAAATAGTCACGTTATTGCCTCAATAGAGAGTAGGCCTCTCTCATGTCATTTATGCTTATTTGTCCTAGTGCAGTTTCGCTACCGTGCTCTAAGGCGGCAAAAGTAAAAAATGCTCCAAAAACAGGTGAAAGTAAACGCGAAATTCTACCCTGTTCCCCCATGCAGAAACATACTAAACGCGTTTTAACTGCAACTTTGGAAACAAAATTAAGCACTGTTAGATTATCTTGCACCTGTTTTGCGGTGCCAACTATTTTACAAACATCCGCGCCGCTGTTCATCTCCTCACTTAAAATACGCTGCATTTCTTGCGTGCTAAACGCGCCGTCAAATTTATGAAAAGAAACAATAGTTTTAACATTTAACTCATTTAACTCTCTAACTTGTTCTTTTAACTTTAAACTTGTTAAATCCAAGTCAACATACTGAAAACCATTTTTTGCAGCATCCAGTAAAGTTTGTCTGCTCTGCATTGGTGTTCCAGTAAAACTTCCACCCTTATTTAACCGCTTGATTGTAGCAATAAGCGGAATTGAAGTAGAAGCTGAAAGATCACCAAATTTCGGAGACTCCATTTGATCTAACCTAACTTCAATAAGATCTGCTTGTACAGTCTCTGCTTTCTCAATTAACGTTAACGCTTCACTAATAGTTTTTGGTTTTACTGAAACACAAATATTAGCTGTCATTTTTCAATCACTAGCTCATCAGGTACGCTAACCCCAAAATGTCTGCCACCTTTTACTGTAAAACGGTGAATTAGCACTTCATCACCAGATTCAAGTTCAGTAACTGGTTTAGACCCTTTAACTGTAACTACTCGTATCGTTTCTGCATTTTGCAATATAGTTTTAAATAATTTTTCTCCACTTTGTGCTTCAATGAGAATTAATGGCCTAATTTCAATTTTTACCCTGCCCACATTACCGCTACGAATTTTACCCTCTCGATTAACAATTACCACTTCATCGCCAGCTTTGAACTCTTGAAGATACCGTGTGGTCTGTAAATTGCCTAAAGTGTACATAGACAAAGAACCAGCGTTAACCCTAAACGGGCGCGATGCAACATATGGATTCTCATTAACTTCTGCTTCTACTAAAAATAAACCTGCACTTTGACTGCCAACAAGCATGCCCTCACCTTGGGTCATTAAATCGCAGGTATCGACACAGACGCGGGCGCCATTGCCAATAGGTTTAGTGGAGACAATTTTTGCAACAGATAATTCCAGCTTTAACGCTTCTGGCTTAACAATTGCAACAGTTTTCAAAAGTTCTTCTTCTTGATCAACCTTGAGCAGTACTCCATCTGTGCCTATTTCTAGCGTTTCAAGTGCAACCCTTGCCTCTTCAGCATTAGCCACCTCTGCAATTAGTTTGCTCTTTCCTTTAATGCGTGCAATGAGATTTTCTAACGGAATAACACGCCAATTTACAGTGCTAATTAATATGTAACTAGCGCCTCTCTTAGTTGCTTCGACAATTAGGTTTTCTGTTGTTTTGTCTGAAATGCATATTCTTAGAATTTTGTCTTTAACATCTAAAGTGTTAAAGTCTAAAGTTGACAGAGACATAATGGTCTGTTCTTGCTTTAACGTTGTAAAAACGGCTTTGTTCTCTTTAACTATAACATTCCCGTATTGTTCAATGAGGTTTGCGGGTAGGTTTTGTTTACTGTTTTCTATCCAGAGTTCTTTCACGGTTTTTCACCGAGAATTTTTTGTGCTTGCTCTATAGATGCCCCTTTATGCACCATAGCTGAAAGTGCCTTAACAATTAATGTTTGATTTTCCCATTGGAATATGTTGCGTCCCATTGAGAGTCCCGCTGCACCTGCTTTAAGGGCATCATTTGTGGTTTGTAAAATGTCCTCTACCGATTTACATTTTGGTCCACCTGCAATAAGAATTGGTACTGGACAACTCTCTGTAACTTGTTTAAATGACTCTATTGACCCCGTATAGTTAGTTTTTATAATATCTGCTCCCAATTCTGCGCCAATGCGAGCGGCATGAGCTACTGCCTCAAGAGAGTGTTCATTTGTAATTTTTGGTCCCCTAGGATACATCATGGCAAGCAGGGGTAACCCAAACTGGTCACATTCTTCTGCTACTTTTCCAAGAGTTGACAACATTTTGTCCTCTTCTGGAGCGCCTACATTTATATGTAAAGAGACTGCGTCAGCACCAAGACGTATGGCCTCTTGTACACTGCAAACTTGAACTTTATTGTTCATGTTTGGATTAAGATTCGATATGCCATTAAGCATTACAATTAATCCTGTATCTGGGGTGTCAACACGTTTTACAATGCCTTTATGAACAAGAACCGCGTCAACGCCCCCTTTAACTAGCTGGTCAATTGTTTGTTGCATATTAATAATGCCAAAAACTGGGCCAATGGTTACACCGTGATCCATAGGAACAATTATTGCTCGATTATCTTTTTGTTGAAAGATTCTTTTCATTCGTCTGTTTTTGCCTTGATTCAAATATTTCACTCTCTATTGCGTTTTTAATGAATTTTTAATAAGCTCTAAGGCTTTTTCTTTCTCGTTCCAATCTACAAACAGTAAAATGCTTGAAGTAATGGTCAGGATGCCTGAAATATTGATGCCTACATGTCTTAAATCTTCACTGATTTTTCCAATGATGCCATGCGTTTCTTCAAGACCTACACCACTTGTTTGAATAAAAGCCAAGTCTTTTTTAACTGCCATGGCAATGGTCTCTTTATTCTCTACAGTAATTCCGTGAATTTGATTAAATAACTCCAAAATATGGTCTTTCTGATTTACATAAAATATTATGGAATTCGCATTCATTGACATGCCTAACAACGAGGTGTGTCCTCTGACCTTTTCAAACATTTCCATTATAATGTTAGTATTATTGGAAATGCCCTCTCCGATAACAGTTATTTCAGCTACAGGAGTTGAACTGGCAATTTCAGCGTCAAGTTCCCATGACAGTGCATCATTGATTAATGTGCCTGGCTTGTTTAAGTCATCATGTTTATTGCTCATAACTTTAACATCAATACCCTCTGGTTTATACTTAAGGGCTTTACTATGAATAAATTTAGCACCAGAATCCGCTAAACCCACTAAAATGTTAACATTAATCTCTGGTAAAAGCTTTGGACTTTGAATAATTTTAGGATCACTTGTCATTATACCCTCTGCATCTGTTACAAGCAAAATTTGATCCGCCCCTATATTTTCCCCTATGATAAATGCAGTAGTATCACTTCCCCCTCTGCCCAACGTAGTGATTTTCCCCTCCATAGTTTTGCCTACAAACCCTGCAATCACAGGTATGATGCCCTCCTCAACAAGTGGCAAAACATGTAGCTTAATATTTTTACTGCACTCCTTAATGTTTGGATTCGCATTTTGAAAGGCCTCATCTGTAATTATTGGCCATTTATTATCCATAGGGTCAAAATAACACGCGTTAACCCCGTTATTACGTAATGCCGCAGCAAAAATACGCACACTTGTACGTTCTCCCATGGATAAAATGTCATCTAATTCACATTTAGTTAATTTACCATTTGAAGTATTTTTAGCTGTGTTCATTAACATATCAGTAGTTTTACCCATAGCTGAAACTACGACTGCAATTTTAGTGCCCCGTTTAGCTTCTGAAACAACTGCCATTGCAGATTTTAATAGCTTTTCAGAATCAACAAGACTTGAACCGCCAAATTTAACCACAATTTTTTTGCCAGATTTTACATTATCCATAATTATACACCATTACAGCCCAGAACATTCACTTTTCAGTTCTGGGCTAATTATAAAACCAGTAATAAAAACCATATTCGAAGCTATGTATCTGAACTTTTTCTGAATTAGTGTACAGTGTTATCATTTGCTTCGAACCTTGAAAAAATGGTTATAATCAAAAAAATATAAGCGTTTCGGAAACAGACATTAAATTAAACATGTTTACCTAGTATTATGAGGTTACTTGTTAAAACGCCTGTTTTACCGGCGTGTTCTGTTTGCTGTGGTTGTTTATGGTGCTTAATTACAATTGTTTGTTAACTGTTTAAAGGGATGCGTTTGTTAGAGGTTGCGTAGAACTATCATGGTGTTGGTTTTCATTATGCCTTCTACGCGTCGAATTTTTTCTATACATTCGTTGACTTCTACTACGTTTATGCCATTTATGACTGCAATGATGTCGTATTCGCCTGTTACTTCGTATATGGTTTCTACATTTGGGATTAGTTGTATGTGTTTTGTTACTTTTTGTGTGGGGTATGCAGGATTTACGGTTAATAGCGTTATAGCTTCTGCACCTTCGGTAATGTTGACTTTTACGGTAAATTTGTGGATGGTGCCCTCGTCGGTTAGGTTTTTTATTCTTTTTCTAACTGCGCCTTCGGACAAGTTTACTTGGTTGCCTATTTCAACATAGCCTGCTCTTGCGTCTTCTTTTAGTATTGCGATAATTTTTTTGTCTGTTTCATCCATTGTGTTGTCTCCATAATTGGGATGTCTTGTTGGAATTTAACGATTTCGGCATTTTGGTTTATGGAAAAGTACGTTTATAGTTTTTTATCTGCTGTAAATCTCTTATTTTGCCTGTTTTTAACACTGGTGTTTTGCGCTATTTGGAACATTTCTTAGTTAGCATGTAACATTTAAGTCACAATGTTTAAAAGAAACCCCTTTTTATTAAACCGTTCATTTCCAATAAAAAGTGAACAAAAAATGACCGAATCTACAAATCCAAAATCGCAAGAAGCAAACGTCTTCAAAGCAAAATGCCCCGATTGTGACGCAGAACTAGAAATACCTACAGACACAGAAGAAGGCGAAATCGTTAGTTGCTCTGGATGTGGCCTTGAACTTGAAGTGAAAACCATTAAAGACGGCCACGTAGACCTGCAAGAATTAACAATTGAAGGCGAAGACTGGGGCGAATAAACAGTCAATAAACAACATGTTTTATTTTATAACAATGTCAATTTTTGAAAGGAAAATCTAACGCGATGAGTATCGCCCTTCTATACGAACGCTCTGAAAATGATGAAGCAGGAATAAAACAAACTGCACAACAACTAGGCATAGACCTCAACTTTATACCTTTCCGTAAAATTGCCTTAACAATTTCAAAAGACGGATTTAGTGCTAAAACTAAAGGTAAAGACTACACTAAAACCTTCAACCAAACAGTCGTTGTACTCAATCGGGCACAAAGTAAAAACCGGCGTCTCCAAGCATCCTACATCATGGAAAGCCTTGGCAAAAAAACTTTAAACACCAGTCAAGTAGAATTTACTTGTTATAGTAAACTGCGAACTCTGCTAAACCTTTGGAAAGCAGGCCTTCCAGTTCCTAAAACGATATTTGTGCCCTGCGATGCCTCTGATTTCACGAAAAACCACAAAGAAATTCACAATGAAAAAGACCTCGCAGACTTGTTTCAAACAGATCTCTCTATTAATGATGGTATAGTAATCAAAGCTGACGCTGGAACCCATGGCAAAATGATTATGCTCTCAAAAAGCCGTGAAGAACTCTTAGATAACATAAAAGAAACAAAACCAAACATCATAAATCCCATAGGCGTAGTTGCTCAAGAGTTAATTAACAAATGGTTCTATGATCTGCGTATAATAGTCTACAAGGAAAAAGGTAAACAAGCCATTTGTTACAATAAAGCTTTAGCGCGTGCAGGGTTTAAGGATTTTCGTACTAATACTTTTCTTGGAAATTTAGTATTTGAAGCTAATTTGCCGCAAAACGTAATTGACTTGGCTGTAAAATGTGGTAACACCTTAGGTGATGGCAATGCCGCTTGGATTTTTGCTCTTGATGCGATGATTAACGTTTCTAATAAACAGGTAGACGATGCCTTCATAAAAGCACAGCTTGATCTTGCAGCACAAGCATATTTGCCTGTGCAGAAAGTAAAAGCAGATGAGACTCGTCTAACAGATTTTTCTGCTTGGAACAAAAAGTTAGAGCAGACTTTTAATACATACGCGAGTTCCAATTCTTACCAGAAAGTTAAAAGCATAATTGATGAAAATATAGAAAGCAATAAAGGTGGTCTTGTGTTTCATGAGGCAAATTCTTGTCCCGAGTTTTGGGAGAACACCCGACTTGTGACGGGTCTAAATGTGGCAATTCCGCTCTTAAAGACTGCTCAAAGTCTAATTGATTAGTGTACTTTCAGGAGGCAAAATGATGAGAATAGGTATAATTGGTGGTTCCGGTTATGTTGGCGGTGAACTCTTACGGTTGTTACTTTTACATCCGTCTGTAGAGGTAACTATGGTTACTTCGCGTCAGAGTGTTGGTGAATATGTTTTTAACATACACCCCAATCTTCGTGGTTTAACACAGCTCAAATTTGTACCCCAAGACATAGAGATGCTTCAAAAGAATTGTGACCTTGTATTTACCGCAACACCACATGGGGGTTCAGTGAATCTTGTTCCCAAACTTCTTGAGGGCGGTCTTAAAGTTATAGATATGAGCGCTGATTTTCGCATAAAAAACCCTAATGCTTATGAAACATATTACGGCTGGAAACATGAAAACCAAGAATTGCTAAAAGAAGCTGTCTATGGTTTGCCAGAGCTTCATCGTGAAGAAATTAAACACGCAAAACTTGTTGCTTGCCCCGGCTGTATGGCTACCAGTGCCATTTTAGGTCTAGCTCCCATAGTTAAAGCAGGTCTTGTTGACACTGATAAAATTATAGTCGACCTCAAAGTGGGCAGCTCTGGGGGTGGCAGTAAACCAACCTCTGCCTCACATCATCCGGAACGTTTCAGCGGGGTACGTCCTTATCAAGTTACCGGACACCGTCACATAGCAGAAGTAGAACAAGAACTCTCAATTTTGAGCAGTCAATCTGTAAAAATCGGTTTTACACCACACGCCGTTAACATGATACGCGGCATTCTAGCAACAATACATACTTATCCTAAGCAAGCCCTAACCAGCAAAGATCTCTGGAAAGCCCTTCGCGGCATGTATGACAATGAACCCTTCATACGGCTAGTAAAATACCAAAAAGGTCAATTTCAACTTCCTGACCCAAAAATTACCCTAGGCACAAATTTTTGTGACATCGGCTTTGAAATTGACGAACACACAAATCGACTCGTAATGTTTTCCGCAATTGATAACATGTGTAAAGGCGCTTCAGGACAAGGAGTTCAATGTCTCAACTTACTTATGGGAATAGACGAAACCACAGGCCTTAAAAGCACTGGTTTTCATCCGATGTGATTACATGTTGTTAGTAATAAAAATGGGTGGAAGCATTCTAAAAGAAGGCGCTTCAAATGAGTTAGTTACTGACCTAAAAGAGGTAACTAAGGAACACAGTGTTGTTCTTGTTCACGGCGGCGGGGTAGAAGTAACAGAAATCGCTTCAAAATTGGGTAAAGAACAAAAATTTATAATGTCACCTGAAGGTTTTCGCAGTCGTTATACTGATAAGGAAACTGTTGAAATCTATACTATGGTTATGGCAGGTAAACTCAATAAACAAATTGTTTTAGCTCTACAGGCTCAGGGTATTAACGCTGTAGGTTTAAGCGGTCTTGACTCGGGCATACTCCGTGCCGAACGTAAAACTAAATTAGTTGCTGTAGATGAACGTGGCCGCAAAAAAGTAATTGACGGCGGCTACACAGGCAAAATAACACAAGTAAATACTATCCTACTTAACTTGTTACTTGGTGCAAACTTTTTACCAATTGTTACTCCCATTGCTCTAAGTTCTGAGTGTGATCCATTAAATGTGGATGGTGATAGAACAGCTGCTATACTTGCGGGGGCTTTGAGGGCAGACAAGTTAATTCTGTTAACTGATGTTGAGGGGTTAATTCTTAGAGGTGAGCGTGTGCCAAAAATTGCTGCCGCTGAAGTTAAAAAAGTTTTGCCTAAAATCGGCGGTGGTATGAGCACTAAAGTGCACGCTGGCCTTGAAGCACTAACTCAAGGCGTTAAAGAAGTTCTTGTAACTTCAGGAACTATTAAACACCCTATAACTTTAGCTTTAAACCATAAAGTTGGTACAGTGATAACCAGTGAATGAAAAAGAAATAATTAGTATTGAATCTCTTTATTTGGCTAATGTTTTCTCTAAAAAACCCCTAGTTTTTACACACGGCAAAGGCGCTTTACTTTGGGACATTAACGGCAAAGAATATCTTGACTGCGCTAGCAGCTATGGCGTAGCAGCTTTAGGGCATTGTCACCCAAAAATTGTAAATGCTATAAAAACACAGGCAGAGTCATTAATTACTCTTCACAGTTGTTACTATAACGACAAACGTGCTGAATTTATCCAAAAACTCGTTAACATAACTCCCAAGGGTCTCAATAAAGCATTTTTATCCAATAGTGGCGCAGAGTCTGTAGAATGTGCCATAAAACTTGCTCGCAAAGTTACAGGTAAAACCGAAATTATTAGCATAATGGGTGCCTATCACGGTAAAACTATGGGTGCGCTTTCTTTAACTTGGGATAAAAAATACCGTGAACCCTTCATGCCCCTAATTCCAGACGTTAAACATGTCGCACCTGACAACCCTGACAAAATTCGAGAAGCAATAACTGATAAAACTGCTGCCGTAATCATAGAACCCATACGTGGCGAAGGCGGCATCCGCGTCTCACAAGACAATTATCTACAACAAGTACGCGAAATCTGTAACGAAAAAAATGTTTTGCTAATTTTTGATGAAGTGCAAACAAGCTTTGGACGCACAGGAAAACTCTTTTGCTGCCAAAATTGGAATGTAACCCCTGATATTATGTGTCTTGCAAAACCCTTCGCTGGAGGATTACCTATAGGCATTACCGTTGCCCGCGAAAACCTTATGGCTGCATTAAAAATAGGTGAACATTCAACAACTTTTAGCGGTAGTCCCATTGTATGCGCTGCAGGATGCGCTGCCCTTGACGCTCTAATAGATGAAGATCTAGTAAGTAAAGCGGCTGTTAACGGAAAATACTTCAAAGAACAGCTTGAAACAATGGTTTCTAAACATAAAATCGTCAAAGAAGTACGTGGCTTAGGACTAATGTTAGGTATAGAACTTCGTTATGATGTTTACGGTGTAATAATAAAGGCCTTAAATAAAGGTGTTCTTGTAATAGACGCCGGCAGAACAGTAATACGCATCCTTCCGCCATTAATTATTAACAAAGAACAAATTGATAGAGCAGTTAAAGTGTTAGATGAAGCTTTAGGAGAAGAAGAAAATGAACGAACAGGCAATACGGTTTCTAACTAACCTTCTAGGTATTTACAGCCCAAGTGGCCACGAACAGAATATAGCAAACTTTTTAGTTACCCAAATGAAACAAATGGGTTTTGAAGTAGGCACCGATTCTATAGGTAACGTGATTGGCGTGGTCGGTGATGGAACACCTGTTATCCTACTCTGCGGTCACATGGACACTGTTGCAGGACACGTACCCTTACGAGTTGAAGAAGGCAAAATTTATGCACGCGGCGCAGTTGACGCTAAGGGACCTCTAGCAGCTATGATAATGGCCGCTTTAGCAGCTTCAAAAGAACCCAGCTTTAAAGGAAAAATTCTAATTGCCAGTGTTGTAGAAGAAGAAGCTACCAGCCGAGGTGTTCGTCACCTAATCACTCAGGGCATAGAGGCTGACTATGCAATTTTCGGTGAACCCAGTGGTGCTGAAAACATTACAATAGGCTATAAAGGACAAATTCAACTAAAAATAGTAATAAAAACCGAAACTGGCCACGCTTCAACACCATGGCTCTATGACAATGCCCTTGATAAAGCATATGAACTCTGGAAAAAAATCAGCACCGCATGCTCTTTTCCCTCCATTGACCCCCAAGAAACACCCTTCTCATCCATTACCGTGTGCCTTGTAAAATTAATCGGCGGCCAAGGAGACTCCGTAATACCCTTCGAAGCCGAAATGAACCTAGACGTCCGTGTACCTATACAATTTACCACAGCCCAAGTCTACGACAAAATGACAAAAATAATTGGAAACTATCAAACCGCCAACCCACAAGTAAACATTAACGTAACAGTCCAAGACACCGTAGAACCATTCGAAGCAATCAAAACATCTCCCCTTATACACGCGCTCTCCCTATCCGTTCGCAAAGTCATAGGAAAACCCGCCACGCTACTACGTAAAACAGGTACAGGCGACATGAACCTACTAGGAAAAGCTATGAACCTCCCCATCGTAACATACGGACCAGGCGACTCTCACCTTGACCACACACTTGATGAACACATAGAAATAAAAGAATACCTAAACAGCATAACCATATACAAAGAAACAATATTAAAACTAGCTGAACTATACAACAAAAATAACAATAACATCTAATAAAAAATTAGACACTGTGATAAATTGGCCTTTTTATGGACAAATTTTTATAGAGTGTTGAATAAAGTGATAGCTGTTATACATGCGTTATTAAGTGGTTCAGTGTATCAAAGGTTAAATTTTATTTTGACTCAGTTAGGCGTAGGATATATTAAAAAAGTAGGCAGAACTTTGTTTTGTTTGGTGTTGTCATTATGTTTAATGATGTTTACGAGTTGTTTTGTTAAGAGGCACTTCTAAACTAGATATGGTGTGAGCGATGTCATTATGTTTAATGATGTTTACGAGTTGTTTTGTTGGTTTGGTGAATGCCCAGACAGATTCAATTATTACTATTATGTCTATGGTGGCTTTGGGACAAAATTCTACGGCTCTCTAGTTAGGGTTTTTTCATCCTCAAGCGATAACGTAACGTCCCAAACCCATAACTCTGCATTATACCGATTCAAAAAATCCACAACCACCCCCAAATCAAC
>Ga0209755_10001771_pt1 | contig 32069 bp, 24 predicted proteins | sample TergutCo191P1_FD_187301 | JGI IMG/M metagenome (GOLD analysis project Ga0209755, IMG submission 187301) | Cornitermes sp. P1 segment gut microbial communities from Petit-Saut dam, French Guiana - Co191P1 (SPAdes) (version 2) | ecosystem: Host-associated > Arthropoda: Insects > Digestive system... | reverse complement strand
CAATCCCTCTTGTCAATGGCAGACCAAAAAACACTAGAGGATATATTGACGTTAATGCCGACACCAAAGACAAAGCAATGACAATTGAACAAACAACAATTGAGGAACTTTTCAACAAACATAAACTGAAAAAACTCGATTTCATCAAATGTGACGTGGAAGGTGCAGAACGATTGGTGTTCCAAGGTGGGGAGGCATTGATACAAAAGTTTAAGCCTACTATATTATGTGAAATACAACAGGACTCCGCAGAAAAATTCGGTCACAGTGCAAATGAAACTATGCAATACATAAAAGGCTTAGCAGGATATGACGTGTATGTGTTCAATGACAATAAGCTTGTGAAGATAGAAACATATCATGACGATTGCATAAATTATTTTTTTGTTAGACCATAGTATTTAGAAGGACTACATATGCATTATGCAAAATGAGCTTATATCCGTAATCGTTCCGGTCTATAATGCCGAAGCATTTTTAGAGCTGTGTGTACGTAGCATACTTGCGCAAACATATAGAAATCTTGAGATTATCTTGGTTAACGATGGCTCACAGGATAGAAGTGGTGAGTTATGCGACATGCTCGCAAAAGAAGATAACCGCATAAAAGTAATCCATAAATCAAATGTAGGAGTATGTGGTGCGCGCAACGCAGGTCTTGATGTAGCACAAGGTGAATTTGTTACATTTGTTGACCACGATGATTATATTGAAGCAAATATGTATGAGTATATGTATAACCAAGCAATTGAATCGTCCGCAGATATATGCATATCCGGTGCTTGTTTTCACGCTGATGGTGTCATACGCACCGTAAGGATTCCTCATAATAAAACATATACGCCTGCGACTTTCATAGAGACATATCTTGATAACTACAGGTACTTTCTCCCGTTTTTTCTGCTTTGGAATAAACTTATTCGAAACAGCTTATTGCAAAGCGAAAAAGGTGGTACGGCAAGCAAATCTGTTCGTTTTCGGGAAGATGTTCTTGCCGGTGAAGATTGTTGTTTTGTCGCAGACTGCCTAAACTCAACGTCTTGTTCATCTCCCCCTATTATCACGACTATTGATGCGCCTTTGTACAACCATATATATGAAACAAACCATACCTCATTGTATAAAACCTATATGTTTGATTCTTTTGCCAAGTGTGCTACACATCTAAGAGAGACTATGACGGAAATCCTTCCGCAGAAGATAACGGATATTGATAACGCTTTGAATTTTCAAGAGTATGAATATAAAATTTCTAAAATGCATAAAGCAATTATTTCAGGACAAGAACCGGAATATAAGTTAACTTGGGTAGCGGTTACAACTGTTTTTCGCGCCACAGCTCGTTTTGGGCATAAAATATCAGCACTTTTGATATATATCTTACCGAGACCTTTATACCGCCTAACGTTTGGATTGTATCAAAAATCGTTTGGTTGAAAAGACCTTAAAAGACTCAATGTTGAGTAGCGAAATAAGTATCTAAAGAGACGCAGGGTATTTTATCGACATTAAAATATGGGTTTATTTCCTTTTGGTTAAGCAGAATAGGAAATGCTTATGTGATTCGAGTACACTTAACTAAATCACTTTGACAAAACGGGGTGTAACATAATAGACGCAAGTAGAGAGTGCAGAAAGAGGATGTGAAATTATTGATGATGAAAAAGTTAGAGAATATAGTCAAATCCATATGTCCAGACCCGATAATCGAGCAATTGAGAAAATTGCGAAAAATTAAGTACACTTTTTTTAAGAGACATAAAATAAACCGCCATCCGCAACTATGGAGTGGGAATAGTAATGGATATAGAGTTACGAAAATTCAACCTGTTTCAAAAATCTCTGGGGGGGGGTATCACAGATACTCAAATAACTGGTGGAGTAACACGAATTGCCCATATAGTTACCAATACCTTGATCTTGATAGCTTATACCAAGAACCATATTACGAAGCTGATGACAACTCAGGTCACCCTTCCAGTAAAGTTGCTGAGAGTTTGTATGAATATATGCAAGAAACCTACACAAAAGTGTTTGGAAGAAAGTTCAAAACTATATTGGAGCTAGGGACAGGAGGTGGAGAAATTACGTACCAGTTCATGCATGACAACTTAGACTTCATCGCAGTGGAAGGAACTAAAGCAGGTGTAAATCGACTACAGAAAATAGGAGTTCCCGAGGGTAGGATTATACATTCGGATCTAAAAACTTTAAAGCCCATTGGGAGGAAGTTTGATATTGTAATGTGCACAGAAGTTGCAGAACATATTGAACCTTGGTTTGCATCAAAGGTGGTTGAAAACTGTATTACTCATTCGGATATTGTCTGGTTTTCGGCTGCGGATGCAAAACGACGAGCACACTACCACCATATGAATGAAGTCAACATTGAAGCTTGGGATAATATTTTTGCATACATGGGTAGACCGCTTTTCATAGAACTGAACAATATGTACGAAAGAGCGGATAGATTGTATATTGCGGAAGCTTTAGAAAGCAGTTTAAATCCACTGACGGAGTAGGTTTTTCATATATCGTGCGCTGATAAAACGGGGGATAGGACATAAAGTGAAAATATATGACTGTTTTACATTTTTTAATGAGCTGGACTTGTTGGATATGAGACTTAATATCCTTGATTCTTATGTTGATTATTTTGTGTTAGTAGAAGCGAATCAAACGTTTACCGGAAAAGAGAAAGAATTGATTTTTCAAGAAAACAAGTCAAGATATGAATCTTTTTTGCACAAAATAATATATGTATGTGTGAACGACCTTCCCGCGACCGATAATCCGTGGATAAGGGAGTATCATCAGCGAAATGCGATAGTTCGCGGGCTGACAAACTGTGGCGATGATGACATTATTCTTGTATCTGATTGCGATGAAATACCGAACCCGGCATTTGTAAAATTGCTAAAAGCGAGAGGTCTGAGTACGATAACAACTATTCCTATGTTTTTCTGTTATTTCTATATGAATTTACTAAATACTACTTGCCCTTTATGGCATCGAGCAAAAGCGTGTAGATATAGTTATCTTAAGAATTCAACGCCGCAAAAGGTAAGAATGAAATTGTTTCCACTTAAAGTTGCAAAGAGCGCAGAAGAAAATAAGATAGTTTATTTGGGCTGGCATCTTAGTTATATAGGTGGCACTGAAAAAATAAAGGAGAAGATAGCTGCGTTTGCCCATCAAGAGTACAATACTGAAGAATTTACAGATAGTGCTTATATCGAGCAAGTTATTGCCTGTGGTGCAGATTTGTTTGGGAGAGGGTATACATTCAAAGCTATGGACGAAAAGCTTTTTCTTTCGGAATACATAAATGAAAACTACAAAAACTATATTTTCGGCTTTGACACTCTCTCTGACAAAGAGAAAGTACAAAATAACGAAATACTCAAGAAATTTTACTCACTATCAGCAATCGGGATTCTTTATATGCGGTTGCGTACCATAGTCTTAAATCGAATTAAAAAGATGGACAGTAATGCAGATGAAGTGCTGCATGAGGAAAAGCGGGAAATATGATACGAGTTTTGCAAATAGCAGGATCGCTGGAGTGCGGCGGGTTTTCTACTGTACTGATTAATTATTATCGTAATATCGACCGCTCAAAGATTCAGTTTGACTTTCTTATGTACAACGGGAAAAAGGGATATTTTGAAGACGAAGCTATCGCACTCGGCGCAAGAATATTTCGGAGACCTTCACGCAAAGAGAATTCAATAAAGTATTTACAGACTCTCAATCACGTACTAGATGAAAACCCCGATACCCGCATAATTCACATCCATGAGAATAAATATTACGCAACTGACCTGCTACTGGGCATTGCAAAAAAAATCCCTGTGCGGATTGCACATGCCCATGGTCTGCGTATAAATAACCAAACACTTAAAAAGCTGATGTTTAAGACAGCGACCCATTTATTTGCGTGCTCACCGGAAGCAGGAAGATATATGTTTGGAAACAATATCGCCGATAACGACAAGTTCAGGCTCATAAAAAACGCTTTTGACCTCGATCCTTTTCGTTATAACGTGGACATAAGAACAAGACTACGCTCTGAACTGGGCGTGATGGGCAAGTATGTAGTGTTGCACGTCGGCCGCTTGGCTGTTGTTAAGAACCAAGGTTTTCTCCTCAAAGCCTTTGCGGAGGCACTAAAAACTCAGCCGAACATGGTTTTGCTTATGGCAGGTGATGGCGATTTGCGTGAGGATTTGTCATCCTTGGCCACAAACTTAAAGATTAACGATAAGGTGCAGTTTCTCGGTATGCGAGATGACGTGGCAGACTTATATCAAGCGGCGGACTTGCACGTTCTCCCATCTTTTTCAGAAGGTTTGGGTATTGTCATTTTGGAAGCGCAAGTATCCGGTTTGCCTTGCCTTGTTTCGGATGTTGTGCCGCACGAGTGCAAGTTGACCGATTCGGTTGAGTTTCTTCCGATTGATAAAGGCTTTGGCATTTGGGCTGAACGAATGCTTGCCTATCAGGTTTTCGACCGCCGTGATTCGCTGGAAAACGTAAAAATGGCAGGTTATGATATAAAGGACGCTACAAAAATTTTGGAAAATTTTTATTTGTCATGCTATGCAGGCGGACTTTAAAAAGTTTACATTGGATGGTGAGAAAACTTGACTCAAGGTAACAAGGACTCAACAGTAAGAGTATCAGGTGGCTATTCGCTAATGGTTTTGGCAAAGTAGATATTATGACAAGAAGGTTATCATGGAGCAAAACACAAATAACAACGAGCTTTTAATAAGCGTAATAGTACCTGTGTACAATGTTGAAAAATATTTGCGAAAATGTATAGACAGTATTTTGCAGCAGACATATACGAATCTTGAGATTATCCTTGTGGATGACGGCTCACCTGACAACTGTGGGCGGATATGCGATGAATATGCGCAGAGCGACAGCCGGGTGAAGGTAATCCATAAGCAAAATGGTGGGTTGTCCGATGCCAGAAATGCAGGTATTGACATAGCTGAAGGCGACTATATCAACTTTGTGGACAGCGACGATTATATCGCCCCGAATATGCTTAAGCACCTTATGGATAAAATAAAGCAGTATGATGCCGATATTTCTCTCTGCACAATCATAGGAGTTAATGAAAATTATGCAATCAGGGGAAATATACAGGATTTCTTGGAAAAGGACACTTTATTATCCAATATCGAGTCAATGGAACTGACTTTTATTGATAAGAGTAATTCATTTGTTTCAGCATGTGCGAAAATATACAAAGCATGGCTACTTAAGCAAACAGGAATACGCTTTCCCGAAGGTCGTTTATACGAGGATATGTTTACTACATATAAACTTTTCTTCCATGCAAAAAGAGTCGTTTTGTCAAATCGAGAAATGTATTTTTGTTTAAAGCGCACGGGCAGTATTACGCTTCAAGGTTTTTCTGAAGGGCAATTAGATATGATTACAGCCTGTTCGCAAGCAATCGATTTTGTGAAGAATTATGATTTGCCTTTAGAGAAACAAGTTCATGCTCAGTTAATACTCGCGAGTGCTAATGTTTTTCACAGAATCTTATGTGAACAAAATTGGCGGGAGTGGACTAAAAATATGCCTGAAATACGGCAATACATATTTAGCACTGTCCCAAAGCCGTTTTCAAATCCCTACTTACCCGCACGGCAACGAATTAACCTTGCGTTCCTAAAAATCGGACTATGGTGCTATATTCCGCTGTACCGTATGTGGCTCTTTTTGAAGCGTATGCGATGAAAGGCTTGTCCGGAGTTGATCCGGAAGCGTTGCTGAAAAAAGACAGCATAATTCATAGAAAAGGACAATATAACAATGCAAGTATCACCGGAAAACAAATCCCATGGTAATCAAAATCCGATAGCAATATTAATGACTATGTACAATAATGAGGCTTTGGGAAATAGAATATGTAGGCATTTAGCGAAGGATTTTGATGTGTATGTACATATTGACAAAAGAAGCTCAGCTAAGATAGATGAACATAACAATGTCTTTGTGTATAAGAAATTCAGAACATATTGGGGTTCATTTAATTTTGTGCGAGCTATTCTCTATTTATTGCAACAAGCTTACAGAAAGGGTTATGACCGTTATATACTCATATCCGGACAAGATCTACCAATAAAGACAAACGCTGAAATCAATGAATTTTTCTCAAACAATAATAGGGAATATATCTGGATGCAAAAAATGCCGGTTGAAGGGTTAGTTGATAACGGCGGTTTTGATAGAGTGGCTCACTACCACCCCAACCCCTTCCATCGCAACCGGAGTGCTTTTAGTAGGGGGTTGTATAAACTTATTAATAGTGTTTTCGCAGTTTACTCAAAGATTAAACCGCGGACTATTGACTATGAGTTCTATAAAGGAACAACATGGTGGAATCTTACTCACAAATGTGTATCCGGCATTCTTAGCTTTATTAATGAAAACAGTCTATATTCGAATCGCTTCCGGTGGACATGTATATGTGATGAAATATTTTTCCACACAATAGTAAGTCAGATTGAGGGCACAACTGTAGTGAATAATGCTTTGAGGTATATTGATTGGGTCTCCGGTCCCGAATACCCAAGGACATTGCGCCTTGATGATTATGAAAGAATAATTACCTCAGATGCGTTGTTTGCAAGAAAATTTGATATGAATGTCGATAGCAGCGTAATTAGCAAGGTTATGGATTATGTGAACGCAGATTGATTTGAGCGAGTGAGACAATACCATAAGACAGTGAAACGAGGAGGCAGCAAATTGGTTTCGGACGAAATGACAGCAACAGGGTTAATTTCAGTTATCGTAGCTGTGTACAACACAGAGAAATATCTGGAAGAATGTGTTGAGAGCCTTTTATCGCAGACTTATCCTAATATAGAAATCATATTGGTTGACGACGGTTCACCGGATAGATGCGGAAATATGTGTGATGATTTTGCCGAAAAAGATAGCCGTATTAGCGTTATTCATAAGGAAAATGGCGGTCTTATCAGTGCCAGGAATGCAGGACTTGACATAGCAGCAGGTGAATATTTTTGTTTCGTTGATAGTGATGATTATGTAGATATTAACATGTATGCGTTAATGCATGAGCGGATTAGAGAGACCGGAGCTGATGTTTGCATATGTGGGTTTAGGGCAATTGACGACGAGCGCAACAGCACAGAAAAAAGGATATCTATAACAGATAATTTAAATGCTATGCAGGTATGGGAGCTTTACCTGACTAATCCTCAGATGTTCATGAATATTGTGGCATCTCCATGGAACAAACTCGTGCGGCGGAGTTTGCTTAGAGATAATAATAGTTTGAGAGTAGAACTTCGACTGCCTGCTTGGCCGCGAAAAACAGAGGATGGCCAGGCTATCACAGATTCAACTGCTGCTTTTAATGTTGACTGTATTGCCGCAGCAAAAAACGGTATTACGATTCTTGAAGCTACCCCCTATGTATACCGCATTATCGATGATTCATCAAGGCTCAGCAAACTGACCGGTACAAAGAACATGGAATTGCATTTGAATCACTATAGCAATGTTGTTGGAGCAGCACTTCCGCACAAAAAAGCAGAGATTGAGGCAGTTAGCCACTATATGTTATGCAGCTACATACTGCAACAAAAGCTTATTGCCATAACAAAAAAGATTCCGAACAATATTGAACTAAGCTTCAATGCAGTAAAGGCAATTTTGAAATGTTCACCATCAATCCGGCAAAAATGTGATGCACTGCTAGTGTTTTTTCTGCCAAACTTTATATGCAGAGCAGTTTATGAAATCGTAAGAAAATGCAAATATCCGAAAGTTGAGTGCTTATGAAAACAAACAATACTGATTTTGCGAAGTTTCAGCAACAAAATGCTGAATATTATTTCCCATATCACTACATACCTCATATTGATAAGGATGGAACGGTAGTCACGCACAGGAGGTCAGGTTTTGGAGGGTATGAATACTACGCATATATGCTTCACGTAAAGAGCGTTGTCGATAAACTGAATCCAAACTCTTTATTAGATATTGGATGTGGGGATGGTGTCTTCATTAATATGATGAAAAATCATGTAAATAGAGTGAAAGGTGTAGATTTATCAGAGGGTGCTATATTTTTTGCCAAAGCATTTTATTACGCAGACGTACTCAACACTAAAGAAGTTCTTGACAATACGCTAGTGGTAGGCACGCACGAGTTCCAAGATAAAGAAATATTTGAGTGTATCGATGCTGCGAATTTGACCGAGACATTTGATGTTGTTACCGCTATTGAGGTTTTGGAACACATACCTGAGGAGTATATTAGAGAGTTTTTTTGCACACTCTATAATAGAGTCAAGGATGACGGTAGTGTCATTATAACAATTCCAACATTTAGGTCACCATTATCAGACAAACACTATCGGCATTACGATATATCTACGTTTAAGCATGAATTACAAAAATCGGGAGTAGAACTAAATGTTGTAGACTATACTTATATTGTCAAACAAAGCATATTTATACGATTCCTAAATAGTGTGTTTCATAAGTATTGGTATGTTGATGTTAGGTTTATCAGTAAAATAGTTTGGAAATACTATTGGAGCAAGCTGCGGTTTGCAGATGAAAAGACCGGTCGCCACTTATGTATCACGCTAAAACGGAAAAGTGGTTGAATAATAGTATGGGAGGACTACAAATGCGCAAGTTTTATCGATTAATGGTGTCGATTATATGCAAGAATAAGAAAGTGGAGAGCCATTTCAGGTATGTGGAGAAGCGATTGCGCAGTTTCATTGAACTATATATCAAGAGGAAAAAGCGTTATCTTGTTAACAATAAGGTAGTCGAATGTAATAAGCTCCTTGAATTGAAGAATAAGCACGTCTTTTTCGGTTACTACGATTTACCGGCAATAAGCAAGGACGGCACGAAATTGCTTGTGCAAGTTGTGGAGAAGTGGGCGATTCCCGGCTGTAATAAGGCTGAAATTGGATACTTCGAGATTTCGGATGATGAGAAGGGATACAACAGCATATCAACAACAGGTGCGTGGTGTTGGCAACAAAGCTCGCGGTTGCGGTGGCATCCGTTAGATTCAGGCAAGGTACTATTTAATGATATTCATGAGAATCGATATGTGACAAAAATTGCTGAGATAAGCGGAAAATCGATTGATGCGGAAACTGTTATTGAACCTGCTTTATATGACATATCTAATGATTTTAGGTATGGGGTCAGCTTAAACTTTTCAAGACTGGAAAGGTTGAGACCGGGATATGGATATTCAGCATTGCCCGATGAAACAGCAGACATCTATGCACCTCACGATGATGGGTTGTTCTTGGTTGACATAGAATATAAAACATCTAAACTAATAGTTTCTTTGTCAGATTTGGCGGTAAGAAATGATAAAAATTTGACACACCATCACTACATAAACTGTGTTTCTTTTTGCCCCGATGGGAGAAAATTCCTTTTTTATCACATAAGTGTACCCGAAAATTTACCCCACATCATGAAAATTGAGCCATATGTGTATTTCATTGATACCGGAGAAGCGAGGTTATTGGAAAATGATTGGAAAACAATATGCCATTACTGTTGGCGCAACAATAACGAACTTATGTTTACTGTGATAAACATGAGCGATGAACTGAGTTATGTAATTTATAGCCTAAAAGAAGGCGGCTATACGGAAGTCGAACACTCAACACTAAAACGTGATGGGCATCCTTCCTTTTTTATGGACGAGGATACATTTGTGTATGATACGTATCCGGATAAGTTTAACTATCAAAAATTATTCATGCACAATATTCCAAATAATGAGACAGAAATGCTGGCGGACTTTTACCACAAACCGGTTAAATCAGTAGAAAACAGGTGCGATTTACACCCTCGCATTTGGGAAAATGGCAATAAAAAAATAATAACAGTCGATACTACTTGCACACATGGATTGCGAAAAGTCGCACTTATAACTATGGCGAAGGAGCATAAATCATCATGGGTATAAACATAAATACCGCACATTTTTTGACAATGTGTTATAGTCCAAGCGATAACTCACCAATCCGGAAAGTCGACTATTCCAAATCACTTATGCTGGGGAGGCAGGCGTTCAGTTCGCCAACGCATAAATACATACAACAATTCAAAAAACGCTATAGTTTTTTACCGTGCGATAAGCTCGATAAGTTCTGCAAAGAAATACGGCAAGACAAGTATGCAGAGACTTTATTTAAGCTTTTAGGCGCACACACAATTGAGTCACTTGATTGCTCGGACTATGAAAGTTCTTCAATTATTCACGACTTGAATGATGCGGTGCCGCCTGAATTAGAGAATAAATTCACATGTGTGTTCGACGGAGGCACATTAGAGCACGTCTTTAATTATCCGGTGGCACTTAATAATGCTATGAAAATGGTATGCATCGGGGGCCATCTAATTCTATCCACACCCGGAAACAATTGGTTTGGACACGGATTCTATCAGTTTTCTCCGGATCTTTTCTATTCTGTGTTGTGTGAAGAAAATGGATTTGCTGATACGTTGATATTTTGCAACAACAAAGAAAAGTGGTATTTCATTGAGGATTATTGCGAAACAAATCTTAATATTGAGGTTTATCCCAAATGGGAAAACATGCTAATTTACATTGTGTCACGTAAATGTGCAAAGACGCCTGAGCGCATAGCAGCCTACCAAAGCATTTATGAAAAAGCACTTTTGGAAGGTAACATGCATAAGGTCGAAGTCACTGGGAATTCGGGCAAACCGGCAAAGGGGCAGCCTCTAATATACAGAACTCTATTAAAAAGATTGCCTTTGCCTATTCGCCGAGTTCTGAGGCATCTCCTCAAAGTGCGTATCATAAAAAACATTGTGCGTAAAATACAAAAACGTGAAGACTTCAAACAAATATATGTACCTACCATTCTATAGAGATTATAAAATTATATGAATATGTATGCAACGATTTGTAACAAAAATGCTTGGGGTTTCTGATAATAATGGTAATGACAAAGAGTAAAACCTTAATAAAGTCTGCTGTACTGCTTGGAGTCGCCACAGCGCTGAGTAAAATATTGGGCTTTGCGGTGGAGATAGCCGTATCAGCATTGTTCGGGACCGGAGCGGTTGCAGATGCTTTTATATTGGCATACTCTATACCAAACACGCTGCTGGCGTTGCTTGCCGCTGCAATAGGAGTCAGCTTTATTCCGATGTATCATAGAGTGGACAATAAAGTAAAATTTTCACAAAATATAATGACATGCTTGCTTGTAATCGGCTTATTATTTTCGATAATCTTCACCTTCTTCCCAAATGCACTTATAAGGTTATTTGCATTTCAGATAGCTTCGGAAACATTTGAAATTGCGACATTTTTTGTCAGATATATGGTGTGGTCTGCAGCATTTATATTGCTTTCATATGTTTACGATGCCCATCTACAAATTAGTGGAGCATTTTTTTCATCAGGGATTCAACATATATGGCGCAAAGTGTCGGTGATACTTGGCCTGGTGCTGGGAGTATACTTTGACTTCAACCTTATTATTGCACTTGCACCTGTAGTTGGCAACATATTGTGCTTATTGTTTTTGGCATACAAATCTTATAAAAATGGATATATATACAAACCATATTTGAATATTCGCTCGCCTGAGTTAAAACAAGTGATTATATTGGTTGCTCCAATATTTCTGGTGACGGCAACCAGTCAGATTGACACAGTAATTAGCAGAAACTTTGCTGCATCGTTGCCTGTTGGAAGTATTGCACACTTGCACTTTTCATCTACACTTGCGGGACTGTTTATACATCTTTTTGGGCATGTATTTGTTACCGTCTTATTCCCTCATCTGTCAAAGCTTGCTTCAGATAATAATATCGAAAGACTGAAAAATGCCACAAAAAATGGATTTATATATGTGACTGCCATCATGCTTCCGCTCAGCATTGGTGTGTTTGCTTTGGCGGAGCCCGGGGTACGCATCGCATTTGAAAGGGGATTGTTTACTGCTGAGGACACACTCAGCACTGCTGCAATTCTTAAAATGATGGCTCCATATGTATATCTCTCAACTATCGGACCGATTATTGTTCGAGCGTTCTATGCGGTTTGCGATACTAAAACACCTTCAATCGTTGCAATTACACAAGTAATTTTGACCATTGTACTCAATTTCTTGCTAATTGGACCGCTTGGTGCCAGGGGTTTAGCTCTTGCAACTACATTAAGAGCAGTTTCGGGGGTATGGATTTTGTTTGTTGTTTTCCGGAAAAAATTTGGAAAACTGGGGCTTCGCAATAATCTTTCAGAATTTATCAAAATTTCTTTGGCCACAGGATTAATGGGCGGTAGCGTGTTGCTTGCAGCGCACTTATTACCGCTCATGACTGCCCCACTTATGCAAAGCATACTATTATGTTGTGTAATAATTGTCGGTGCAATGATCATGTATGGGATGTTACTGTTGTTGATGAGAAGCAAAACCGCCCGTGAAGTCGTTGATATTGTTAGGGACTATGCTGCACGCAAGCAAAAAACTGCATAGGTGCTCTTTTTAGAATAGGAGAATCAATACTTATGGTTACAAAACGCAGACAAACAAATACAGAAGCGGAGCATTCCATATTACCTAAAACAAATTTCGCACTACAGTTTTTCCAAAACTATAAGTGGCAGCTTATTATTTTCTTTGCAATTTTCCTACCGCTCGGAGCTTCAAGGCTTATGTTTTTTGGCACTATTGCTGCCGGCGATGAATTTGGGACAATAGGCAGTGGAACATTTTTTGCCGGTCTGGATTGGTCAAGGACTGTTTCTCTTTTCCCCTTTTATGGGTTTGGATATACAATATTGTTCGCGCCGCTGTTCTTGCTCGATCTTCCTTTTGATACTATCGTCATTATAATGCGTATGACCAACACCGTACTCACAGCGTTTGGCGGCGTTATTGCATATAACATGATGACAAGAATATTCGGCATACAGGATATAAAAATTACAGTTTTTACATCAATAGCAGCAGCATGTGTATCAGCAAACATATTAGACACAAACCTTATCACTAATGATTCAATGCAAATTTTTCTGAACTGGGTGGTTTTGTATTTATTGCTGTCAATGGTCAGGAGAATAGAAGCGGACAAGTCAAATATTGTTCAGTCAATATTATTGAGTATCCTTATGTGTTATGGGTTGTTGGTTCACACCAGAATAATATTCATCTGGGGGGCAATATTTGTATTTATTCTATGTTATGCCATAATAAGCAGAAAAATCCTCGTCAGTCTCCCGGCGTTTTTGCCTTCACTAATTTTGCTATTCATTTTAAGCCGGTTCTTGCTTGATTATGTACAGTATAACATATGGTCTGTATACGGTGATGACTTTATCGGCAACACAATAGAGAGTACAGCTGCTTGGTGGTTTACCGGAGAGGCACTCAGCGATAGATTAAGCTTCAACAGTTTAATTGCATTCTTTAGACCATTAGTCGGATTAAGCTTCAGTGCTTCTGTGCATACAGCCGGCTTAGTGTTGTTGCTGTTTACTGCATTGATAGCTTGTTTGGTTTGTTTGGTATGGAAAAAAACACGATTGCAAACAATAGCAATCATCAAGGATAATCCGTCATTGTTCTTGGCGACTGCTTATACGGTAGCGTTAATTACAGCAATTATTATGTTGATGGCATATTCTCAAATTCCGATTATTAGAGGTTTAGTAGTTGGTCAGTTGGATGCAAGGTGGATGCTACACCACAGGTATTGGGGTGTGGCACTTGCTCCTGTCATTGTTCTCACAATATCATTGTACTACAAAGTAAAAGAGCCAATATCCCATAAGTTTATTAGTATCGCGCTGCAAACATTTATTTCTCTTAATATCTTGTTTGCATACTTAGTTTCACCATTTTTTACCGGTACGATAAAAGCAATACCGGCATCATTTTTTACGCCTTGGCACTATAGTCCGTTCATGTTTACGAGCATTGGCGATATTCTTGGGCCAACCCAGTTTTTGGTTATGTCTGTTTTTGTTGGCCAAATCACATTGATTGTCTATTTTCTAATGAGTAAACAGAAACTGCATGTTGTATCATTATTATTGTTAGTGTTTTTCATTTATCACTATGGGTCAACGAGTGTTCGATTTCTCAGGCCACAATCACAATTGCGAAGCAGCGAATTTAAAACGGTGAGTGTTCTTCTTGATGACGTAGGCATTACTGCACAGTATTATCCTTATGTATTTGCCCGTGTCGGAAATGATCCGAACCTACAGTTCTCCCTCTACCGCCACAGAATAGTGCCTATCACAAACGAACCCGGCTACCCACACTTTATAGACACCGCCGAAATCCCCATATATATCACTAGTGACATCAGTCCCGGCTTCGGTAGCTTAAACATGTTCTTCGGCAGAGACCATAAGCTGGTAGACTTTGGCGTTGATGAAGATGGTGTAGCGGTTGACAGTAACCACCAAGTTCTCATAAACACCTCTGATACAGCATTAGTAGCACAAATAGAAACTGCCGGGTACGAGCTGACTGCGTTTGACACTTTGCACTTTGAAGTGGACAGTCTGAGATTCCATCGTACAGGCACAGTAGAGGAGCTGGAATTCTTCTTAGCTCCTATTGACATATCGTTAGGTGTGACGCTTCCGCCGGGTAATTATGAGCTAACACTGAGCGGAAACGATTTGTCGGTAGAGCAGGCAACCCTCCCCGCAATGCCTGACGGAATAGTTATCGCTGATAATTATCTAACATACTCCTTCACCCTTGACTATAGCAGAACACTGGAAGAGTTCTTCAGCGCAGATGTAGGTTGGGGCTTTGTAGAGTATCTGTTAGTAAATAACATATGGTATGTCAACCAACTTGAGGATATGAAGCTGCGTATAACAGAAAGATTCCCGCTTCGTCAACTGGCTGCATATGAGCTTGGCACAGCTATATACTTTGATGAGGATAACGCAAATTATCACGGTCATATTTTGAGCGGAATGCCGCTACAAGAAGAATCCGGAGCATGGACACAGGGGCGTGTTGCAGAGTTTGTGTTTTTCCTCAGTGACACACAGCGAATATATGACGACCTTGTATTCTCATTCACAGCGGAGCCGCTGGTCACTCCGCCTTACCTGGCTCCCGAGCCGGGGCAACCGTGGCTCATAGCACAGCGCGTTGAGATTGAGGTCAATGGCGAGGTGCTTGATGTAATGAACATAATCAGGCATGGCACATATGAAGTGCGTATCCCTGCCGAGTTGATAGCTGATGGTAATCGGTTGCACATATTGCTTCGCTTCCCCACAGCAACATCACCCGCAGCACTGGGCATTGACATGGACGACGACAGAGTACTTGCGTTGTTTTTTGAGGAAATGAGAATATTCGCCATTTCGTGATAAGCTTTCAGTTTTTTGGGAATCCTTTTCAAAAACTATCGATTATTCCGAAATTTTGGGATTCTATTCCAAAAACTGAAGACCCCGATGCAGATTATGACGGAATTCGAAAAATCCGTGTATTGGATTGGTTCAACATTTATTATTGATGTGTAAACAAATATCCGGTATACTTGTTTCTGTGAAAATTTCTTTGATTATAAACATCAAGGGGGGGAAATCCTATTGACTAAGATGCAAAAGAAGATGTCCGTGTTTCTGATTCTTTCCATATTAGTAGGCATTACTGTCTTTACAATACTTCATGAGCAGTACAGCGGCTCGCTTTTTCCTACAATGGCGAATCAAAGGCAATCTCGGCACTTTGCACGGGAAAGCTTATATCAGTGGCTGCATGATTTTGAGCTTTTGGACGGCGGTGCAATACGGGCAACCTCAAACGACCCGTGGATACCATTATTCCTTGACCCGCACATACCTAGTCGTGTTCTGCATATCCACATAAGTGATTTAAGTGACGATGAGACCATCGCACAGGTGTACTTTTCAGATTATGAATGGGTCTTCACTGAGTCGGATTCAGTACTGTTTACATTGCGCGATGGCATAAATACAGTTATGCTGCCGCGCAGCAATAATACAATGCTACGCCTGGACTTAACATCAACACACGGTGTTTCCATGATAGTAGAAGAGGTGGTGCTGAGTAATTACACTGTGTTGCCATGGCAGTTTTGGTTAGAGTTTTCTGCCTCGTTACTGCTTCTGATTGCAATTTTGTGGTTATTATTTTTCAAGACTGCGTTTGTTTTGACACAGCTGAGGCGGTTTGTCCCGGACACTGCTTCTTCCCAATCAGACGATACGGGGCTTAATCCGTCACTTTTTTCGTCATTTATAAGTTTGAAAAAACTTAATATGGTAATTGTGGTTGTTTCCACCTTGGCTCTCCGTTTTATTCCTCTGATGCAGACAATTCCTATCAGCAGTGTGTCCGAGGAGCTGGGGTCTCTATTTTTGGCGGCTCGGCTTGCAGGACTTGAGTGGCTTTATGTTGGCGGAATGTATGCATATCCGGGGCAAGTTTACAACGCAATATTCGCACCGCTGTTCATGTGGACAGATGACCCGTTTAGTATCTACTTGGCGATTCTTATGTTTAATGCAGCTTTAGTGACTGTATTCAGCCTCGTTATATACGGAGTAGCTGTAATATACTGCAAATTGCCCGACAGGTATCCTACTGCATTGATAGCGGCATTTTGTTCGGGTGTGATTTTTACGGGCGATGCTCATCTTCTTAGTAATGACGTGCCTGTATTTCTGACCGTATGGCTGACTGCTTTGCTGCTGCTCATAGCAATTAAAGCGGAACCCGGGAAAAAACTGTTTGCTACGCTTGGGCTTACTGTGGTTTTATTTGTTGGTTTGATAATGAATCCGTGGTTTGTAGTGCCGGTTATTGTTATAGGTTTGGTGGCATTACTGTACATTCTTGTGCATAAGGTTTGGATTATTACGCCATGGATCTTTTATCCTGTAATCGCACTGTTTCTTGTACTTTCCGGAGCCTTTAACCTATTTCTTGCACGTGAGATTTCTTATATGGGCTTTGTGGAGATAGTGGGTGCCGCTTTTGCTCCAGCACAACTATTTCAGCATGGGTTTTCGCCTTTTGCATTGTTTTATACAATCATTACGAATGTGACGGCTCTGTTTGTTCATACGCATGGTCTTGCTGTTATTGCCTTCATCATTTTTTCGATTATACTTTGCAGATTGATAAAGCGCATATTTATCGGGCGTTTACGTAGCGATGAAAACATAGGTCTGCCAAGAGAACTGTGGGTAATAATGCTTGTGTTTGCAAGTTCTGTGATACTCTCGTTGTCCGGTGCTCACTTCGATGTGCGCGGTATGCTCTTTTCGATGTTCGGTCCGCTGCTGCTGATAACTTTCGGGTTTATATACAGCAACATAAAAATCGAGGATACTCATGACAGTCCGCCTCAAGGCAACAATAGGAAACTTATCAACATGTGCTTTGCGGCTATGGGTGTCTTTGCAGTTACATATATTTATGTCATATTTTGGGTAATGCCGGCTACCGAGGGGCATCTGCGATATGGTCATATTGATGTGGCTTCAGCGTTTCTTCCTCCGTTTAGCGGTGGTGAGCCTGATTTATACGCAACCTTTGTGGTCACCATAGGATTTTTTGCTGCGCTGTATTTCGCTCTGCGTAAGCAAAAGCCGCTCTTGCTCAGCATTCCTGTTTATGCCTTTATATTCAGCATATCTGCAAGCTTTGTCTCTGCTCCGTTTTTTAATGTAGTACCTCCCGACGGAAGGCCTTACGATATTTACACTGAGCTGAAAAGTTTAGATGAAACTGCAGGGCTGCCCGATAGAATTTATCTGTCTTACGGCATGTCAGATTACGTGTTGCAATTTATGTTCAACCGCCACACTATTGTCCGCAGCTTCCCCGGTTCAGATGAGCGCGAGAGCATATATGTCGAGACGCACTTTGCAGAATATGCGAGTTATCTCAGAGATATGGGGTTTTATCAATACTTACTCCCTAATAATCTGGGTCTTTGGATACGGGGCGATGATATGCGTGCGGCACTTGCAGCGCGCGCAGCAACGCATAACGTGATTGACCCGAGGATTGCTTATTTGATTGAAGCAAGTGATGTTGAGAATGTATATATCAGCCACTCTATCAGCAATATTGATAATTTGTGGGTCTTTCAGTCGGTTTTTAGCAATACTACAGTAAATCCATTCGACAATAGCCGTGGATTACTCAGTTCTGACATGGCAGATAATGTTGTAGTAACACACATGGATGACAATATATTTTTATTCTCCACCAGAGCTCTTCTGGGTGAACTCGTTATTGTGACAGAAAACACCAAGATTATTGATGCTGTGCTTGCTTTGGGTGGTAAGATAGATACTGACCATGATACTGATATGTTTTTGTTTGAACCGGACGACTTGCAGGCTCATACGTCAACCGGAGCTACCGTAGACGGTATGCCATGGCTCGCACCGGGCGACAGCCTAAGCGTCCCGTCATTTGCACTGCCTGCAGGTAACTATGAGGTGTCGGTAATCGGGCACGGTCTCACGTATGCAGACTTTCAGGTCCTGTATGCTCATATGCTTGAGGATTCAGTTGAGTTTGAACGCTTCCATGCTACGGATTATGCTGCTTCTTTCTCGTTTGAGCTTGAGTATTATGCAGATTTTGTGCAGCTTTTCACCAACAACGAAAACTTAGGCTTTGTCAGGGTTGATGGTATTGAGCTGCGGAGAGTTTCTTGATATTAAGTTACTGATATATTATGCCGGTTTTCTGAGTGTGAGTATAATAACCTGTGGCTGCGCATATACTCTGGGTAATTTGTGGTTTACTCCTACTCCGTTGCTGACATAAACCGGAGTCCCGTCTCGCGATTTTGACCAACCGGACATAAACCGCTGCCCATATGCGGTTATATGTTTGTTTATAGTGAAAATAGGTGCCCATAAACCAAAAAGTGATATTTGCCCGCCATGTGTGTGTCCGCATAGCACAACATCCGGCTTTGAGGTATCTTGCTGCATTGTTACATCGGGATTGTGCGTGATTAACAGTATAAAATCATCCTCAGAAGCATCAGCTGTGGCTGCTGCGATAGACGGATTGCGGTTTAACATATCTTCAAGCCCTGCCAGATAAAATCCGTCTCTTATTTTTAGTCCGCTGTTGGAAAGAGGTATTATACCGCATTTTTCCATGGTATCAAACATTTCTATATGGTTGTCGTGATTGCCTTCAATGCCGAATACACCATCTTTGCTCTTTATCTCTGAGAGGATAGTAAGTGCCTCTTTGTTAAGTTTAGAGTATTTTCTTGTGCGTACATCTCTGCCTAATAGCTTTTCATAGATGCTTTTCGGCAGTGACTTCAGACTCCCCGTATATGAGAAATCACCCCCCAGCAACAATAAATCAATGTTTCTGCTGCTCAGCTCTTTCACAACTCCTCGTAACATAGTTTCTGACGCTGAGTGAACATCTGATATGAATGCGATTTTATATCCGTCAAGCGAATCTTGCAGACGCTTTGAACGCAGTGTGATATTTTTATATTCGATTTTTCGGCCGACTGTTACAGCATTAACGGCATGAGCTAATGTAACTGCAGTGCAAGCCCAAAATGCACCGACTAATAATTTTTTAATGTTTCCACCCCATCGCAAAAATATTGTGAGACATAGTATCATACATCCTATATTATTGCAAATAAAGTACCGCTAATTCTTGCACTCCAAATTGAAGTGTGATATACTCAAAAAAAATTCAGAGGGGTTTATTGTATGAAAAAAGCTTTAATCACGGGAATCACAGGGCAAGACGGCTCCTATCTCGCAGAATTACTGCTCGAAAAGGGCTATGAAGTACACGGAATCATGCGCCGTAAAAGTGTTGTTGATTACGGAAATGTTGAGCATATTAAAGACAAACTAAACCTGATATACGGCGATATGACAGACGTTATTTCATTGATACGCGCAATGAATATATCGCAGGCAGATGAAGTATATAATCTTGCTGCACAGAGCTTCGTGGCGACAAGTTGGGAACAACCGATTGCAACCACGGCAATAGATGCCGAGGGTGTGGTAAACATGCTTGAAGCTATCCGCACCGTAAAGCCCGAGGCCAGGTTTTACCAGGCCTCTACATCTGAAATGTTCGGGCTGGTGCAGGAGACACCGCAAAAGGAAAGCACTCCGTTTTATCCGCGCAGCCCTTATGGTGTTGCAAAGCTATATGGGCACTGGATAACCAAAAATTATCGTGAAAGCTTTGGTTTGTACTCTTGCTCGGGTATACTCTTCAATCATGAGGGTGAGCGTCGGGGCAAGGAGTTTGTTACGCGCAAAGTCACAGATGCCGTTGCACGGATTAAGCTTGGTAAACAGAGCTGCATCGAGCTCGGGAATTTAGACGCAAAGCGCGATTGGGGTCATTCAAAGGATTATGTGAGGGCTATGTGGCTGATGTTGCAGGAAGAAGAGGCTGATGACTTCGTCATTGCAACAGGCGAAACACGCTCTATTCGGGATTTTGCCGAAGCTGCATTTAAGGTTGTGGGGACAACCATAAAATGGCAAGGTACGGGAGAAAATGAAACGGGTATCGACGAGGCTACCGGCAAGACTGTCGTTAAGATCAACCCTCGTTTCTATCGTCCTGCCGAAGTTGAGCTACTGCTTGGCGACCCTTCAAAAGCAGAGCGCAAGTTAGGCTGGAAAAGAGAAATTACTTTTACTCAGATGGTGGAGCGCATGGTCAAAAATGACTTGGAGCTTGTAGGTAAAGAATGAAAGCACTTATAACAGGCAGTAACGGCTTTGTCGGACGACATTTGTCTGCGGAGCTGAAAGCGAACAGCTATACACCCCTCGGCGCGGACATCGCAGGCGGGGAAAATACTGTCTGCATAGATTTACTCAACAAACAAGCACTTAGAGAATATATTATTGAAGTTAAACCTGACATGATTTTTCATCTTGCCGCTCAGGCAAATGTTGGGCTCTCTTGGAAAAAACCTCAGCTAACCTATGAGGTTAATGTGCTCGGAACGCTTAATTTGCTTGATGCAGCTCGGGAGTTAGCAGCCCCATGCCGTGTGGTTCTGGTTGGCTCTGCCGATCAATACGGTGTGACAGGTGCACTCAGTAAACCACTCTCTGAAGAAACCGCACTTAGCCCACAAAACCCTTATGCTGCCTCAAAAAAAGCCCAGGAGGAAATTGCAAGGGTTTATATAAAAGCGTATAATATGGATATTTTGATGACGCGTTCGTTTAATCATAGCGGTCCGGGGCAGGGGCTCGGGTTTCTCATACCTGATGTATGCCATGGAATTGTGCAGGTAGAGCGAGGCAAATCGGATTCATTCAAAGTAGGAAATCTTGAAGCTGTGAGGGATTTCTCTGATGTAAGAGACATTGTTAAAGCATACAGGCTTCTCTGTGAGAAAGGCCATAGCGGCGAAGTGTATAATATTGGTTCAGGAATAGGGCGAAAAGCACAGGATATACTCGACATGTTGCTCGAAATGGCAAAAATAGAACCTCATATCGAAAAAGATGAATCTCGTATGAGACCTTCGGACACACCTGTGCTGGTCTGTGATAATATGAAACTGAAACAGCACACCGGTTGGGAACCTGCAGTTCCGATAGAAGAGACCTTAAGGGATACACTTGAATATTACAGAAGTATTGAATAATAACAAAAAATAATTGATTAACAGGAGGCTCGTTTATGAAAATTAGTGTTGCAGGGATTGGATATGTGGGGCTGTCGCTTGCTGTGTTGCTTGCACAGAAGCATGATGTCACGGCGGTTGATATTGTGCAAAGCAAAGTTGATATGCTTAACTCTCGTGTATCACCGATTAAAGACCGTGAGATAGAGGAATATTTAAGCGAGAAAACACTTAAATTGAAGGCTACGACGGACAGCCGCGCTGCCTTTGAGAATGCTGAGTTCATCATAATCGCAGTGCCGACAAACTATGACCCTGTGCTCAACTATTTTGATACCAAAGCTGTCGATGGAGTGATTGCAGATGTTGTCAAGATTAACACAAGTGCCGTTATGGTCATAAAGTCTACCGTCCCTGTCGGGTATACCGAGGGCGCAAGGAAACGGTTTAACACTGATAACATCATCTTCTCGCCTGAATTCTCGCGTGAGGGGCAGTCACTTTATGATTGCCTGTATCCGTCTCGAATCATCGTAGGTGAGAGGAGTGAGCGTGCTAAGGTTTTTGCGGATTTATTACTTGACGGCTCCCTTAAAAAGGATGCTCCGGTACTATTCACTGATTCAACCGAAGCAGAAGCGGTGAAGCTCTTTGCAAATACATTTCTGGCTCTCCGCGTGTCGTTCTTTAACGAGCTTGACACTTATGCTGAGTTGCGCGGGCTGGACACTTCGCAGATAATTGAGGGTGTATGTCTCGATGAGCGCATCGGCACAACCTATAATAACCCGTCTTTTGGTTACGGCGGTTATTGTCTGCCTAAGGATACCAAGCAGCTCAGAGCTAACTTCAATGATGTACCCAGCAATATTATGAGCGCGATAGTCGAGGCAAACCGCACACGCAAGGATCATATCTCCGAACAGATTTTATCGCAAAACCCGGATGTGGTTGGAATTTACCGCCTGACTATGAAAGCAGGTTCCGATAATTTCCGTCAATCCAGTGTTCAGGGAGTTATGAAACGCCTCAAGGGTAAAGGCGTAGAAGTCATTGTGTATGAGCCCGCTCTCGAAGATGAGCATTTCTTCCATTCAAGAGTTGTACGCAGTTTGGATGAGTTTTTAGCTAAAAGTGATGTCATTGTCGCTAATCGGTACGATTCTGAGCTTGATGCTGTGAAAGAGAAGGTCTACACACGCGATATTTTCAAGCGAGATTAAGATAAAATCATTAAAAATCAGCCTTGGCGGTTGCCTCGGCTGATTTTTCTTTCAGTATTTTTATGGGCTTTTCGTAGAACTAAGCCTAAGCCCTTCCGAGCCAGCGACCATCTGAAGCAAATCTGTGCCTTTCCCTGTTGATTGTGATAGTTCCTGTCGCCATGCTGCCGTTAGAACGCATATAGTACCACTGCCCGTCGCTTTCAACCCAGCCGGTCGCCATCGCCCCGCTATCGTTTAGGAAATACCAGTGTCCGCCGGTCTGAATCCAGCCGGTCGCCATCGCTCCGGTGTGGTTCATGAAGTACCACTCTCCGCAACATTGAATCCAGCCTGTTACCATTGCGCCGGTATTGCCGTTAAAGAAGTACCAGTGTCCGTTTGTCTCAACCCAGCCTGTCGCCATCGTTCCGGTTGAGCGCAGATAATACGTTTCACCGCCATCAACGACAAAACCTGTCGCCATCACTCCGGTTGAGCGCAGATAATACCACAGACCATTTTCACGAACCCAGCCTGTTTGCATTACACCTGAATTATTAAAGAAGTAACGCTCTCCTTCTATATGCTGCCAACCTGTTGCATTTTGACCCGAACTGAGCAAGAACGTCCTGTTGTTACCGCTTTGCTGCCAGCTTCCCGTTGCTCCTTGGGGCGGAGCTGATGGTGGAGCCGACGGAGGCTGAGATGATGGAGGAGCCGGCGATAGTGTCAGCCGTATTATTTCTACACCCGTGAAGTAATGGTGTATGATTTGCTCGCCTGTCCTGCCGTGCTCTCTCGCCATAGATAGTGCGCCCCATTGGCTCAAACCGACGTTATGACCCCAACCTGTGCCGCTGATTGTAATATTTCCGCCGGGCGGAACGGCTACCCAACCGAGTTCGTTAGCGTCGGCACCATTTATTGTAAAGCGTTGTGAGCGCATTCCGTTTGTTGTATTGGCTGTAGTTTGAACACCAAACAGGGATTGAAGCTGGGCACGTCCCCTAAACGTAAACTCACGGCTGTTTGAATCATAGACTATCACTGAGTGCACATTTCCTGTGGGTGTGAACTCTGCACGAATCCATGTTATCGTCCCTGCTCCTGAACGGGCTGTTTGCACACGCTGCGTCAATAACGTCTGCGATACCGAAAGATTCCAATTGTAAAGAGTGATTTGGTGTGCAACGTCTTGTTCAAAATTGTCAATAACTCCGCGCAGGTATGGTCGTGGTGCGCCGCCCGTCCATACATTTTCGTTGTTTTCCGAGGCACCGCCGTGCGATGAGGAGTAAAGTGTTTCGGCAAGCCTGCCATTGTGTGTTACAACCATTCCGTGCGTGCTTATAATTGCTTGATTAGTATTGGTATTTGCACTGCGCCGACCCCAATACACCTGGCAACAAGCTTCTATACAAACATCAAACCTGTTATCTCTTGCTGCAGCTTTGGGGTTTACCATTCTAAATGCGCCGAATGAACGCGCTGCAATCGCTTGCGCCCTGAGGGCTTCAATATGCCAGAGCGGCCCCATTTCGTAAGGAACAACACCTTTTACGTAATATTCAAGGTCAACTACATTGACTACTGTGAGCAAATTTCCGCGTCTCTCGAACCTGAACCCACCAAAAAAGGTGTAGTTTGCATTATTAAATCTTGCATTGCTTCTGTAGCGCGTAGACGGGTTTTCCCCAAGCGGTCTGACGCCAAAAAGTTCTGCTGTGCCGTTTTGTGTGAACGTGGCTAAAACTTCATTGGTATCAACGCGCCTGATGGTTATTTCATTAGAGGCATTGCCGACGGACACAACAACTCTTCCGGCTTCCGTAGTGCCATGGTGGGTGAAGTTGTCGTTTGTTGTGTTGAATGTTCCCCATTCAAAGCCGCTCCCCGGATTATTTGCTAAATCCGCAGACGGTACCGCTGTGCTGTTCCAGTTCAATCCCGCTCTGATCATCCTGCGTGAAGGCATGTTTGCCGAGGCTGTGTCGATAGAAGAAAGCGAGATAACCACGCACACTGCAAGTAGTATCGCAGTGAAGCCGGTTATTTTTTTAATGATTTTCATCTTAGTTTCCTCCCTTTTGCGTATGCGCTTGTTTCCATTGCAAAATGCGGACGTAGAGCCGTATTATACACCAAGGTGTGCTAAATTGCAATAGTTTTTTGTAACTTTCTGTAATTAGTTGTAAAAATTTTGATAATTTTAATGCATTTTGTAACTAAATCGTATTCGCAAAGCAGGCATTCTTGCATTGGACTATATAATATGTTATACTCGGGAGTGCTTGAAAATGAGTAGTTTAAGGTGCTTTATCAGTTTGAGAAAGGAATAACTGTGCTACCATGAAAATGATTATTATGGCAGGTGGGTCGGGAGCAAGGCTTTGGCCGCTCAGCAGAACATATTTCCCAAAGCAATTTCTAAAACTTCCCGGTATGGCAGATTCCATTTTTCAGCTAACCATTAAACGTTGTCAACTCATGGGAAGCCTTGAAGATTTATATATTGTAACAAGCGAGAGTTATCATGGCTTAATAAATCAGCAACTTGAAGAGATACATGCAAAGTTGCCGGATGAACAAATATTGCTTGAGCCGCAAGCTAAAAACACATTGCCTGCAATACTCTACGCCGTAGAGGCTATCAGAAAAAAAGGCGATGATATATGCGCTGTATTTGCATCTGACCATGTTATACCGCAGCCGGAGATACTGGCTGACACAATACTAAAATCACGCAAAGTGGCTGAAAAAGGCTTTCTCTGCTTTGGCATAACCCCAACGCATCCTGACACGGGTTTTGGATATATTAAACCGGGAGTCCCGATTGACGGTGGTTATGAGGTTTCAGAGTTTAAAGAAAAGCCTGACTATAATACTGCTCGTGATTATGTAAAATCAGGCTATTTATGGAATAGTGGTATCTTTATGTTTCAATCCGCTATGTTCTATGATGCCGTAAAGAAATATAACTCGGAAGTATTTGACGCTTTTTGCGCAGAAACCGCAGAGGAAAAATTCAGCAAGACACCCTCAATATCTGTCGATTACGGACTCATAGAAAAAATGGAAAAAGTTTACTGCGTCCCTATGAAGATGGAGTGGAAAGACATAGGTAATTTTGCTGCGCTCAGTGAAAAATACAACATCGAAAAAGACAAAAACGGAAATGTATGTTACAATAACGAAATATTACACGATAGTTACGGTAATTTTTGCTTAACAACGGCCGGAAAAACGATAGCGTTGATAGGCGTGAACGACCTTGTTGTTATTGAGCAAGAAGATGCACTCTTAATATGTCATAAAGACCAAACACAAAAAGTCAAAGATGTCGTGGATGAGCTTAGACAAAAAAATAACAAAAGTGCCGATTACCACGTGTTTCAGATGAATTAAAGGAATGATCAGACATATGGAATTTACTAAAAAGCGGGTAGCAATGCTTACGGTTATAATGACTGTGGTATTTTTTGTGCCGCTTTTTTTCATGCCGGAAAATATAGTTGGCGATAGACCCGATAACCTGTTACTGTTTATCCCGAGAATTTTATTTCTGGCTGTTGCAGCAGCTACTGCTGTTGCGTGTTTTCTAATTTTTATTTTCAGAAGAGAGTTTATCACGGGACAGCTCTTTGCTTTTTCGCGTTATAAATACTATATGGGGCTTATGATTAAGCGCGATTTTATCTCCAAGTACAGAAAGAGCCTGCTCGGCATCTTATGGTCAATGCTCAACCCTCTTTTGATGATGCTTGTTATGTACATTGTTTTTTCTCAGCTTTTTACTGTAGAAATTCCTCATTTTCCTGTATATATCTTTAGCGGTCAGCTTATATTCAACTTTTTCAACGGAGCTACTACCGAGGCCATGACCTCCATCATAAATAATGAAGCTGTGATAAAAAAAATATATGTTCCAAAGTACATTTTTCCTCTGACAAAAGTAATATCTGCTTCTGTCAACATGGGTTTCACATTTATTGCTTTTTTGGTAATTCTCACTTTCTCGGATATCGGGTTTTACTGGACACAGCTTTTGATACCGATACCTATTTTCTACACATTTATTTTTTCACTCGGCATTGCTATGCTCGTTTCGTCAATAGCCGTGTTTTTCAGGGATTTGATACATCTTTGGGGTGTCGGTATGCAGGTTCTCTTTTTCCTCACGCCGATTATGTATCCTATTTACATTATACCTGATGCGATTATTCCGTTTTATTGGTTTAATCCGATGGTTCATTTTGTTGAGTATTTAAGGCAACTTATAATGCACGGAACTGTTCCGAGTCTTTGGGCTAATATGGTCTGCATAGGTTTTGCTCTCGCCTCTTTCTGCATCGGAACCTATGTGTTTATGTTAAATAAAGATAAGTACATTTTTAATATGTAGGAGTGTGTCGGTGGATAATTTAGCTATAAATGCGGAAAATGTCTCCATGAGGTTCAGCCTTAGTAAAGATAAAATAATGAGCCTTAAAGAATATGTTGTAAAATCCCTGAAAAGGCAGATTTTTTATGAGGATTTCTGGGCACTTAAAGATGTCAGCTTCAGTGTTAAGCGCGGTGAGGTTTTTGGCGTTATGGGGTTTAACGGAGCAGGAAAATCGACGCTTCTCAAAATTATAGCAGGCGTATTTAAGCCCACTCTCGGAAACATAACCGTGACCGGGGCTATTTCACCGTTGCTCGAACTCGGAGCGGGTTTTGATTCTGAGTCATCTGCGCGTGATAATATTTACATGAACGGGGCCATGTATGGTTATTCTCCTAAGTTTATGGCGGAGAAGTATGATGAAATTATTGATTTTGCGGAGCTGAAAGACTTTGAGGATGTTGCGCTTAAAAATTTCTCTACCGGTATGAATGCCCGACTCGGTTTTGCTGTTGCTACCAGCGTGACGCCTGATATTTTGATTGTTGACGAGGTTTTAGGTGTCGGAGACTATAAGTTTCAGGCAAAGTGCATGGAGCGAATGAACAAACTCATCAATGGCGGTGCTACGGTTCTTTTGGTGTCGCATGACATAAACATTATTAAGTCGATGTGCGCAAGAGCTATGCTTCTCGAAAAAGGCAGCATCGTCAGCATTGGTGATGTAAAGGATGTCTGCGCTGTCTACGGTGACGGATAGGGAATCACCTTTTCAGCCCCATCTTTCTGAATACAAATGTCAGACCTATATATATCGGAGTCATGGCTAAGCAGGTCAGCGAAGTGAGCCATATGCCTGAGCTTGAGAGCGGTGCCAACGCAGGTACGCCGTCTATTTCCAGTCCGCTGAGGACTATTACCCCGCCTACGAAGCCTGCAAGCATGGCAATACAAAGCGCAATGCGGAGTATGTTAAACGGCAGGCACAGCTTTATGAGCATTAACATTCCTACAAATGCTATTATGATTAGTGATACCGTTGAGGCTTCTGCTTGCATTTGCAATGCGGGCATATCCCATCTTGATGTGAAGAAGAACATACTTAAAAGCCCGAAAAAGCTTGTTAAGCCCGCAGGGAGTGCGTTTCTAAAGGCATTTATCAAAAATTTACCCCTGACTATGCTCTTGTTGACTTCCATTGCAAGGACAAACGACGGTATGCCTATAAACATCACGTTAAACAGCGTGAACTGATTCGGTGCGAGCGGGAACAGAGCGCCGAGTGGGATTGTGACTGCTAAAACAAAAAGTAAGGTGAATACATTTTTTGTGATAAACAGGGCGGCACTTCGCTCTAAGTTGTTTATTACTCTGCGCCCTTCCATAACCACGTGTGGCATAGCGGAAAAGTCAGAATCGAGCAGCACTATATCAGAAACCTGACTTGCAACTTCGCTGCCGGATGCCATGGCTATTGAGCAGTCCGAGTCTTTGAGCGCGAGTACATCGTTTACCCCATCGCCCGTCATTGCTACGGTGTTGCCCGCTTTTTTAAGTGCTCTGACCAGTTTTCTTTTCTGGTCGGGTGTTACTCTGCCGAATACTACATATTCGCTGACGGCGCGTTTTATTTGGCGGTCGGTGGTAAGCTCCGCTGCATCTATGTATTTTTCCGCACCTATTATTCCGGCTTCAAGGGCTATGTGCGAAACTGTCACGGGATTATCTCCGCTTATGACTATTATTTTTACCCCTTGTTTGGCGAAAAATTCAAATGTTCCGGGTGCTTCCGCTCTGACCTTGTTTGAGAGCAGTACAAGCGCAATCGGCATTATGGATTCGGGGCTGAGTTTATCTCCTATGCCTCCTTTTGACAGGGCAAGCAATAATACTCTGTAGCCTCCTGCTGAATGTGCTTCTATAATGCTTTTGTATTTATAATACTTTGATTGTAAAATGCGCTCCGGTGCTCCGAGCAGGTAAGATGAGCCGTCGGGGAATGATACTCCGCCGTATTTAACTGCCGATGAAAAAGGCATTACCTGAGACGCCTTCCGCCTTGCAGGGGCATCTATATATGTTTTGATCGCCGCCATGGTCTCATTTTCATCTGACATATTTCCCGTATAGTCGGCTAATATGCTTGTGACATCATCTTCACTATAACGGTCCTCGCTGAGCAGTGCGATACCTTTTACGTCCATTTTGTTTTCGGTTATTGTGCCTGTTTTATCAACACAAAGTACGTTTACCCTCGCGAGCGTTTCTATGCAGTTTCGTTCCTGCACAAGTGTTTTCCTTCGCGCCAGCCGCAAAACACTTACTGTCAGGGCTACTGAAACAAGCAGATATAACCCGTCAGGCACCATTCCGACAAGTGCGCCTACCGTTGCTTCTGTTGCCCGCGTGATGCTTATGTCATATTGTGTAACTTGCCTTATGAACATTGTAATGCCAACAGGAACCATTATTATTCCTATGACCTGCACGAACCGCTTGAGCGTCGCTACCATGCCCGCGGAGAGTTTGCCTTTTGTCTTTTTTGCTTCAAGTGTAAGCTGTGCGACAAAAGAATCCCTGCCTACTTTGTCCAGCCTCGCAGCACATTCGCCCGAGATTATGAAGCTACCCGAAAGTAATCTGTCGCCGGGTCTTTTTGTTATTTCATCGGATTCTCCCGTAACAAGTGCTTCGTTTACGGAAACTTCACCTGCAATAACTTCTGCGTCTGCATATATCTGCTGGTCTTTTGCAAACATGGCTATATCGTCAAGCACGGCTTCTTCCGGCTTGATTATTTGCTCTGCGCCGTCTCTTATAACGGTTGCGTTTGGTGCAGTAATAAACGACAGCTTCGCAAGCGCACGTTTTGCTCGAAGTTCCTGTATGATGCCGATTATTGTGTTTATCATTATTACGGGCAAAAATGTGAGTTGCGCAAACGAACCTACGAGCATTAAGCAAACCGCAAGCAACGTAAGGAGCAAGTTTAAGTATGTAAATATGTTGTCTCTCAGTATCTGCGCTACGGTTTTTTCCGCTGAGTCCGGTTTTATGTTTCCGTATCCGTTTTCGAGGCGTTCACGTGCCTGAGTATTTGTCAGCCCACTTTGAACAGGTGCTTCGATTCGCGGTAGAACTCTATTTAATCTGACTGTTTCTTTAATCGCCGCCACGTTTGCACCTCACCTTATAAAAGTTCAATTAGTTTATCCAACGCTCTCACTACTTGCTCCTCTGTGTATGGTTTTAATATGAAATTTTTTGCACCCACAACAATAGCGTCTCGAACTATTATGTCTTGACCCATCGAACTTACCATTATTACATTTGCTTTCGGGTCGATTTTCATTATCTTCTTTAACGCTTCAAGCCCATCCATCTCTTCCATTACAACATCAAGCGTAACTACGGTCGGCCTCAGCTTTGCATATAAATCAACGGCTTCGATTCCATTGGTCGCCTCGCCGACTACTTCAAAGTTATTTCTTATCAAGATGCTTTTCATCGTTCTTCTCATAAAAGCCGAGTCATCGACTACTAGTACTGTCTTCATTGAGTTGACCATGCCTTTGTAAGTTATTTGTATGGTACATCAGTGCTGAAAGTGCTACGATTGGCGCTGTTTCCGAGCGCAGGATTCTCGGGCCGATTGATACTGTTTGTATTTTTCTTTCTTTTGCGGCTTCCGCCTCACTTGTCTCAAAACCACCCTCCGGCCCTGTGATTATAGATACTGTCTGTTTGTTGCTGATTTCGGCCTTTGTAAAATGATGCTCAAGGACTTCTTTGAGGTGCCGTGTATCCTCGTCCTCGTATAGCAGCAGAGGAAGTTCACTTTCTTTTGCCGCGATGTCCAGTGCAACTTCGTATTCTCCGCAGTCTCTCACGGAGGGGATTATGCCTCTGCCGCATTGTTTGGCTGCCTCATACGCTATTTTTTGCAATCGTGTGAGCCTTTTTGAAACATTGTCCGGCATTGCGATGCAGCGTTTTGACCTGAACAGCACCATGCTTTTTGCTCCGAGCTCTACAGCTTTTTGCGTCGCATAGTCCAGCCTGTCGCCCTTTTGATATGCTATGTACATTGTGCAGTCAATCGTTGGCTCTCCGCGCGTTTCCTCTTTCTCGAGAATTTCCGCAACGCTTTCTCCGACGCCTATACATAGCTTGCATACATAGTCTATGCCTGCTCCGTCACAAACTATAAATTCTTCACTTGGTTTTATTCTCAGCGCACGTATGTGTTTTCTGTCCTCTTCACTGAGAATTATTCTTTTTCCATCTACATTTGCAGGGTTAGTAAAAAAACGAATCAAAAATATGTTGCCTCCGATTAACGCATTGTGAAATGTACATTCGTATCTAATAATATAACAATTATCATAAAAAGGCAATTACTTTTAGTGGTTCGTGTCCATATTTCTTTGCGCGTTTCTCAAAGACTCATAGGAGTATACCACTTAATAATAGTAGATAAGCAGTGAATGATGCTATAATATTGAGTATTTTATAAAATTTTTTCTTGTATTTTGCAAAATACATGGTAAACTGTTAATTGGTGAAAGTTGGCTTGTTTGTATAGTGAACCTTTTTTACCAAGCCACTTATGTCAACATTTATTTTTTGGAAGGGTGATTCGATTTGATTGCACAACTATTTTGGCTTGGTATTGTAGGTGCCGTAATTGCCATTGGCTTTGCTTTCTTCCAGGCCCGTAAGGTTCTGAAATACTCAGAAGGCAATGAGAAAATGGTAAAAATCGCAGG
>Ga0209755_10001770_pt1 | contig 32103 bp, 30 predicted proteins | sample TergutCo191P1_FD_187301 | JGI IMG/M metagenome (GOLD analysis project Ga0209755, IMG submission 187301) | Cornitermes sp. P1 segment gut microbial communities from Petit-Saut dam, French Guiana - Co191P1 (SPAdes) (version 2) | ecosystem: Host-associated > Arthropoda: Insects > Digestive system... | reverse complement strand
GAGCCGTTTTTGAGGAACTTTTTGGGCGAGCAAAAAGTTCCCCGCCGGAGGCAGAATGCCCGGAGGGAAAAAAAGCCCGGGCCGCAGGCCCAAAGAGAACAACGCCCGGAGGGCGAAAACATGCCGGGCCGCATGGCCCATAAAGACATTTCTCAGTTAAGAGGGCCCGGGCCGCAGGCCCAGAGAGAACAACGCCCGGAGGGCAAGAAGAAATGTTGTCGAAGACACGAGGTTGGCCACAAACGGCACTGCTGACACGCCCCAAGTTTTGCACAGCGCTCCGCGACCCTCGCTGGAGGAAAACAAGTGAGGAAAGCTCCAAGAGGGTTGCGAGTGAGGCGCAAGGCCCCGCAGGGCCACCGGAGGGAGCCGTTTTTGAGGGACTTTTTGGGCGAGCAAAAAGTCCCCCGCCGGAGGCAAAATGCCCGAAGGGCAGAAAAGCCCGGGCCGCAGGCCCAAAAAAACATTTTAAAAAGCCCGGGCCGCAGGCCCAAAAAAACATTTTAAAAAGCCCAGGCCGCAGGCCCAAAAAAGCTCAAGGCAACTTGAAATCAGCAAACCTCAATGAGCGTGGACTCTCCCGAGCTTTTGTCTCCGTTTGTCCACGCCCACTTCTCCACCAACTCCATCCGTCCATCATCCAAAATCCTGGGTGTTGAATGACATTTCCCTGTCCGTATCTCTCCATGGAGGTTGATGTGTTGATAGTGAAACACCAACTCACCATTCCCTCTGACAAAACCTAATAAAAACCCTTTCTTAATGCTGCCACCATTGTATTCAGCCCAGACAATGTCTTCGTTTTGGTGATAATAAAACAGCGTTTCACTGTTCACTTCGCCATTGTCCGTATTTTGAATGTTTGTGAAAACTTTGTTGTCATAATTATGGTTTGCGTTCATATTTTTCGCCATTTCCACAATTGCCGTCAGGCAAAAGAATGCTCTTACTTATAGGAAAACCCTCTTCCCACCACATTTCCCCTGAAATTCCGGAAGAATGAAGAAGCGTTTTGCTTCATTCCCACATAACAAGCTTGCTCCCACACACTTGCCGCTCTCCACTTGTTTGCACTCTTCATAGGTTTGAGTTAAATCAACTCCTATGAAGAGACGAGACTTTTTGAAAAGCATGGGCGCGGGCCTTGCCATAGGCGCGGGTTTCTCGTTGGAAGCTTTGGGCAACCCCCTTGCCAACCCGCAGGCGCCTTTTGACTTGGTGGCTGTTATGGGGGGGGAGCCGGAGGTGATGTTTGAGAAGGGCATTGCTGCCTTGGGGGGCATGGGGCGGTTTGTGAAGGCCGGGCAAAAGGTGGTCGTCAAACCCAATATAGGTTGGGACAAAGCCCCCGAGTTGGCTGCCAACACCAACCCCAAACTGGTGGGGAGGGTGGTGAGGGCATGCCTGGAGGCGGGGGCCAAGGAGGTGTTTGTTTTCGACAACACCTGCGACAATTGGCAAAAAGCCTATGCCACAAGCGGCATTGAAAAAGCAGCCAAGGAGGCCGGGGCCAAAGTGCTGACAGGCAACAGCGAAGGCAACTATAAAGAGGTGAGCCTTCCCAAAGGCAAGTCGCTGAAGACAGCCAAAGTACACGAAAAAATAATGGAGTGCGACGTCTTCGTCAATGTGCCCATATTGAAGCACCACAACGGGGCCCAGGTGACATTTGCAATGAAAAACCTCATGGGGATTGTTTGGGATCGCCGCTATTGGCACAGGAATGACTTGCAACAATGTATTGCCGACATGGTTTCCTTCCGCAAGCCGGACCTCAACATTGTTGACGCCTACCGCGTTATGAAGAAAAACGGCCCCAAGGGGGTGTCTCTTGCCGACGTCTCCCTCGAAAAAGCGCAAATTCTCTCCGCTGACATTGTCGCCGCCGACGCTGCTGCTGCAAAAATTTTTGGCGCGGAGCCCCAAACCATTGGCCACATTAAAATAGCCAGCGAAATGGGCCTGGGCGTCATGGAGCTTTCAAAGTTGAATATCCACAGAATGAAAGTCTAAAGCTTGCAAAGGCACCTCAAAGCGTTTCGGCTGCTGGTTTCAGTGTTTGTTTTGGTGGCGGTGGGTTTTTTGTTTTTGGATTTTCGCGCCACCCTTCCCTCAGAGTGGTTTCGCGGCCTCACGTGGTTGCAGTTTGTGCCTTCCCTCAGCCACTTTTTCCAAGCGCTGAAGCATGGGTGGGTGGTGACGGCCTATGGCTTTCTCGTTGTGCTGCTGCTGAGTTTGCTTTTTGGGCGCGTCTATTGCTCCTTCCTCTGCCCGCTGGGGGTGTTGAAGGACGTGCTGGGTTGGTTTTCGGCAAAACTGCGAAAGAAGAAACGTCGGTTTCGTTTTGCCCCGCCCAAAACATGGCTGCGCTATTCCATATTGCTGGCCGTTGGCCTCTCCTTGCTTGCCAACAGTTTTTTCCTCGTTAGCCTTTTGGACCCCTATAGCAACTTTGGGCGCTTCCTCTCAGGCTTGTTTCGCCCGGCCTATATGTTGGGCAACAACCTCCTCGCCACAACCCTTGAGGCCCTCGGCTCCTATGCCCTCTTCCCCAGCACCCTCCCCCATACTCCTGTACTGGCCTTGCTCCTCCCTGGGGCCATGCTGCTGCTGGTTGTTTGGCTGGCGGTGAAAAAAGGCCGCCTCTATTGCAATACCGTTTGTCCCGTGGGGGCGCTGCTGGGGTTGCTGGCGAAACGCTCCCTCTTTCAAATTCGCTTCCATGCGGCGGACTGCAACCGCTGCGGAAACTGCGTGTTTGCATGCAAAGCCCAGTGCATTGACATACGCAACCATAGGGTGGACTTTGGACGGTGCGTCGGCTGCGGCAATTGTATTCGAGCATGCAGCCAAAACGGCATCCGCTATTCCCTGGCCTTCGCATACAAACCCAAGGGGACAGCAGGGGGGGCGCTACAAGGGGGACAAAAGGGAGGGGGTTCCTCTATATGTTTCCAGAAAGCATCTACCCCACCACCCCCTCTCGACACTCCGGAACAACGCGGCCACAACACCCCACCACCCCCTCTCGACACCCTGAAACGGCGTTTTATACTCGGGGGTACACGCTTGCTTGCGGTGGTGGGGGGGCTTTCCCTCAAAAAAGTGTGGGCCCAAAACCGCCCCCACAAAAAGGACGAAACCCTCCCCAGGGGGCGCAGCAGGGTGAAACTTCTCCCTACCCACCTCCCCAGCCCCCCGGGCTCCCTTGCCAGGGAGCATTTTGCGGGGGCGTGTACTGCCTGCCATTTGTGTGTCAGCGCTTGCCCAACGGGTGTGTTGAGGCCGTCGTTTTTGGAATATGGCTTTTCGGGGATGATGCAGCCTTTCATGGACTATAGCGGAAACTTCTGCAACTACGAGTGCAAGAGGTGCACGGAAATATGCCCCAGCGGTGCCCTTGTGCCGTTGAGTGTTGAGGAGAAGCAAACCACTCAAGTGGGTGTTGTGCGTTTTGAAAGGGAGAATTGCGTTGTTGTCAGCGAGGGGACTTCGTGTGGCGCGTGCTCGGAGCATTGCCCCACCAAAGCTGTGAGGATGGTTGCCTACCGGGGCGAGCTGACCCTTCCTGAAACGGAGCCTGACATTTGTATTGGCTGTGGCGCCTGCGAATATGCCTGCCCTGTCACCCCCTATAAGGCCATTGTGGTGGACGGCCTCCCAAGGCACCAGAGGGCCCAAAAGCCCGAGGAGGAGGCGCTAAAAGAAAAGCCGTTGGAAGAGTTTCCGTTTTAGGGTGTCAGGCGGATGACTCTTCGGCGTACCAAGTCCCCCACAATCTCATCCAATTGGAGGGGGGAGATGTTGGCGCGGGCGAGGACTTCTTTGGGAGTCAGTTTGCTTTCGCAGATGAGGGAAATCCACGGGAGGTGGGCTTTGGGGCCGAATTTTTGGAAGAGGACATAGAGGTTGGGCCTAACCTCAACGCGCTTGGCTTTTGCGAAGGCTTTTTCGCGTTTTCGGTTTTCGTTTTCGTTGAGTGTCAAAGCGGCGCGGACCAGCATCACCTCTGTGCTTAGGGACAGGTTGGTGGCGGGGGAGGCAGCCTCAAAAAGCAATTTGGCTTCGGTGGGTTGTTTCAAACTAATGAAGGCGTTGAAGGCGATTTCGGCCTCTGCGGAGTAGTTGCCGGATTGAGCGGCGGCATAGACAGCTTCGCCGTTGGAAAAGAAGAGCTGCAGTTGCATATTGTCCGTGTTGGCCTCAATGCAGCCGGAGAATTGCAAGGTTTTCAACGTGCGAATAAGCCATTGGGGCCCCATTTCTCCCAGGGAGAGGAGGAGGTTTTCCCTTTGCTCGAGGTGTTTGCTCAGTTGGTGTCGAGGCAGCAATGTCCTATAGAGCAAATGGCGCAAAGGCTCCTCCTCCATCAGGCGAGAAGCATAGGCATCGGCTCCTATTTCGGAAGTTTGCAACCACTCGCACGTCTCTTCGTCGTCAGCCATGAGGACAACGGGAAGCTCTTTGGTGCGAAAGTCTTCGCGTATAAGCCCCAGGGCCCCCCAACCATCCACCCCGCCGAGGTTGAGGCTACACAATGCAATGTCAAATTTCCCTGTCAAAGCGAGGTGATAGGCTTCAACGCCATTTTTAGCTGGGGTAATGTGGATAGAATGTTTTTGGAAGGCCAGAGCAAATTTTTGGGTGAAGAGCGAGTCACCGTCTGCCAACAAGACATGGAGGGGCAGCTCAAAGGGGACAGGCTCTTCGCTCGAAGTCTCATTCATTTGAGAGCGCAAGTCCAAAAGTGCCTGGGCATCGACGGGGGGCTCTGCATTTTCTGAAGCAACTTTGGGTTCAGGGGGTGTTGTTGTCTGTGTATGGGGGCGTTCTTTGACAACCCAGGTTGCTTTGGGCATTGTCACGAGGTTAATGAGCGCTTCTAGGCCATGCAGCTCATGGTATTGGGCGAGGCTGAGTTTGCCGACTTCAAACTCGGCATTGGCGACCGTACCTTTGTCGTCGCTGACGGTGAGGGAGCCGCTGCGGCGTGTTTTGCGTAAATGTTCGGCCAGCCGAGCCAAGGAGCGCGAGTCGCTGATTCCCGAGCTTATTCCCGGTCTGGAGGGAAGCGTCTCCAGCAGTTGGGTGAGGTGAGAGACATGGTTTTCAGAAAAGGGTTCTCGAAGCAGGGCGACGACACCCGTCCTAAACCCTTGGAGGAAGGTTTCGTCCTCAGTATCCGAGCAGAGGAGGGCGATGGGGAGGTGGGAGAAAGAGGGGTTGCTATAGAGGGTGTCGAGGGTATCGCCGAGGAGCTCAGAGGAGAGCTCGCCGTGCAACAGGAGTGCATCCGGGTGGAACAAGTTAACAGCCGAGAGGAGTTTGGCTGGCTCAACAATGAAGCGATAGAGACAATCGGCTTGGCTGAAGGCTCGAGCAATAGCATTCTGCTGTGCACGTAGCGAGTCAACTCCGAGGATTTTGTATCGAACACTCATGAACGCCAAAAGCCCAATGGGTTAAAATTCTCCCGAGACACACATAGCATACGGTATAGCCTTCGTTGTCAGGAAGTGAAAGTTTCAAAGAAGCACGCAGAAGAAGGACATTCGGGGTGGAAGGGGCGCTATTCATGACAAGTCGCCAGCAGAGAAGCGGATGTTACGAATAGAAAGTTGGGGGAGTTGGGTTTTGAGTTGGTGAAGCAAGAAGGATTGTTGCTCCAGCAGTGCTTGTTCCCAGGCTTTGGAGCAGACTTCGACACTCAGGGTATGGTTTTCGAGTCCAACGGGTTGGGCATAGCGGGCGATGATGGGGCCGACAATGTGTGTCCAGGCGGTGCTGAGGTTTTGGGGCAGAAAACGAGTGTTTTGTTTTGAGTTTTGCTTTCGTTGCCCCAACCATTGGGGGAGCAGTGCGTTCAAAGCTTCAAAGTCGTGTGGGCGTTTCATGGGTATTTGGAGTCTAAAACAGGCATGTGGTGATGAGCCAAGTCTATTTTGCGTGCGAGCTCTCATGCACGTGATAGATTGGGGGATATGAACCATTTGTCCATAGACTTTAACCTTGCTGTAGACCAACATTTGAAATCTGCTGGCCTGTCAAAAGCGGATTATGAGCGATTGTCACCGCAACTCCAGCAAGCGCACGAGGTGCTCACCTCCAAGAGAAAAGCCGGGAAGATGGCTTTTATGGATTTGCCGAAGCAGCAGACTGTCCTTCAAGAAACCATCAGCGTTGCGAAGAAGCTGTCAGGCACCTTTGAAAACCTTGTTATTTTGGGAATTGGCGGAAGCAGTTTGGGCCCCAAGGCGCTGTTTACGGCCTTGTGCCACCCCTTCCACAATTTTCTCCGCCCTCCGCAGCAAAAGGGGATGCGGTTGTTTTTTCCTGACAATTCAGACCCTTCCACGTTTGCAGGGTTGATGGGCACGCTTGGGCTGGAGCGTACGGCTTTTGCTGCGATTACGAAGAGTGGTGGCACGGCAGAGACTTGGGCCCAGTTGCTTTGGGTGGTTGACCGGTTGGGCAAAGACGCTGCTCGACGCCAATTGGTAGCATTGACAGACCCAGAAAAAGGCTCACTTCGCGCCACAGCTCGCGCAGAAGGTTGGCAAGCTTTGGAAATTCCTCCCGCTGTTGGGGGGCGGTTTTCGGTTTTTTCTCCTGTGGGCTTATTGCCAGCCGCCGCCGCTGGTATTGACATAGCAGAGTTGTTGAATGGTGCGCAAAGCATGGTGGAGCGTTGTGAGAAGGGCAATATTTTTGAAAACCCCGCCTACATGCTTGCGACAACACTCTACCTTTTTGACACGTACAAAAAGCGCTCCACGCATGTCCTCATGCCCTATGCAGATGCGTTGCGCGAAACTGGGGACTGGTTTGTCCAACTGTGGGCAGAAAGCTTGGGCAAGAAAAAGGGGGATGGGTTTGTGGGCCCCACGCCTTTGCGTGCAGTGGGTGCGACAGACCAACACTCTTTGTTGCAGTTACTCATGGAGGGCCCCGAAGACAAGCTGACCCTTTTCATTGCTGTGGATGAGCCCAGAGAGGATTTGAAGATTCCAGAGGGTGTTTTTGACTTGTCGGACGTAAGCTACCTGGGCGGCCATGGTTTTCATGAATTGTTGTCGGCGGAGAGGCAGGCGACAGCGACGGCTTTGGCTGCGCAGGGGAGACCTTCTTTGTGCATTCGAATGCCCAGCCTTCGGCCTTTTGCCATGGGGGAATTGTTGATGCTTTGGCAGATTGCGACGGCTTATGCTGGGTTTCTCTATGAGATAGAGCCGTTTGATCAGCCAGGGGTGGAGGCCGGCAAACGATACACCTGTTGTTTGTTGGGGCGTCCGGGTTATGAATCCGCCCAGCAAGACATACAAACCTATAAAGCGACCAATAAAGCCTGGATATTTTGAGTCTATTGAGTGCTTTTTTACAAAGTCATGTGAAGCTGTCCCACAGGGGGAGGTGGTTGGGGGTTTGGTGTGGGAGTGCGTTTGTCTTTTCTTGGGAAGAAGCCTGTTTGACTTTCACTGACAAAGAAGCATATACCGCCAAGCGGCTGTGCTGTGGCAGTGCGGCTGCTTGCTTTTCGTAGACCTCGCGGCGAGTCAAGTTATTTTCCCAGAGGTGTTGTTGACAGCGTTGTCAAAGGTAGCCTTTTCATGCAGGACACATCCAACATTTCCATAGAGCCCGATGAAGATTTTGCCGCACTTTTCGAAGAGTCATTGAAAGAGCGGGGAGGTGACGGCCTCCTCAAAGAGGGCGAAGTTGTCACAGGCACCATTGTCCAGTTGACAAAGGATTTTGCTGTCATTGACATTGGTTACAAGTCCGAGGGGCAGATTCCCATTTCGGAGTTTACCGATGCGAAGGGGGCGGTGGCTCTCAAAGAGGGCGACAAGGTTGAAGTATTGCTTGAGAGCCGGGAGAATGACACGGGCATGGTGGTGCTTTCCAAGGAGAAAGCCGACAAGATGCGCATTTGGGATGAAATCAGCGCAGCCTGTGAACGCGATGAGATTGTGAAGGGCATTATTACCGGCCGAGTCAAGGGCGGTTTGCAAGTGGACATAGGCGTCAAAGCTTTTTTGCCGGGCTCTCAAGTAGACATTCGGCCCGTTCGCAATTTGGACCAATATTTGAGCAAAGAGTTTGAATTCAAAGTCATCAAATTCAACAAAAAACGCGGCAACATTGTGGTTTCTCGCCGTGTATTGCTTGAGCGTCAGCGAGAGGAGCACAAGAAGGAGACGCTGAAGAATTTGAAGGAGGGGGCCGTCATGATAGGCCAGGTGAAGAACCTCACCGACTATGGTGCATTCATTGACTTGGGAGGGATTGACGGGTTGTTGCACATTACCGACATGTCCTGGGGGCGCGTAGGCCACCCTTCCGAGAAGTTTAATGTAGGGGACGAGGTGAAGGTGGTGGTGTTGAAGTTTGACCCTTCGCAGGAGCGGGTCAGCCTTGGGTTGAAGCAAATACAGGAGGACCCATGGCACCGTGCCGACGAGAAATACCCCATGGGTGCGCGCGTGCAGGGCAAGGTTGTCAGCCTCACGGACTATGGTGCATTCATTGAGATTGAGCAAGGCGTTGAAGGTTTGGTGCACGTTTCGGAGATGTCGTGGACCAAGCGAGTGAAGCACCCTTCAAAAATGTTGGAAGTGGGCAGGGATGTGGAGGCGGTGGTTTTGGACATAGACCCCAAGGCCAAGCGTATTGCCTTGGGGATGAAGCAGACAGAAATCAACCCATGGACGATGTTGGAGCAGAAATACCCCGTAGGCTCTGTCATTAAGGGGCAAATTCGCAACGTCACAGACTTTGGTGCTTTCGTAGGCGTAGAAGAAGGGGTGGACGGACTGGTCCACGTTTCGGATATTTCGTGGACGCAGCGCATTAAACACCCGGGCGAGCTTTTCAAGAAGGGCGATGAGGTGGAGGCTGTGGTTTTGAACATTGACGTTGAGAATGAGCGTTTCTCTTTGGGCATTAAGCAGCTGATTGAGGACCCCTGGGACACTCTGTCAGAGCGTGTCCCTGTGGGCAGCCGTGTGATGGGCAAAGTCACCAAGGTAACGGACTTTGGTGCATTTGTTGAGATTGAGTCCGGCATTGAGGGTTTGGTGCACGTTTCAGAGATTAAGGACGAGCGTGTAGAAAACCCGAGGGAAGTCCTCAGTGAGGGCCAGGAAGTGGAAGTCAAAATTATTGACATCAACACGCAGGACAGGAAAATTGCGCTCTCCATCAAAGCCTTGCAGCATGAAGGCGAGGACGACTACCAAGAATACCTGCGTCGTCAGGCAGAAAACTCTCGTGCCCGTCTGGGCGATGTGATGGCGAGCAAACTCAGGCGCTAAACTTTCACAAGCGTTTTGAAAGCAAGAGTGGAGCTTCTGTTTGGGAGGCTCCGCTTTTTTATTGGGGGCAACCTACAAACCAACCTCCTTGCAACGTGTTTCCGTTATTTTATTCATATTGCCCTGAATTTTCGCTATGCGTCGGGCCCGGGTACATTCCCAGGGGGTGGGGGGGTAGGTTTTATTCCAAGCTTGCATGAGTTGGTTTTGCGGTTTTCCCATTTTATAGCGGGGGTATTCCGCCTGCATATAGAGATAAGTCCTGGCAATCATCCCCCGTGTGGACTCCGGCGGCTCCACCCGGTTGCCCTCTATTTTCACAGGGCAAGAGCCGAAAGTGTTGGGTGCATGGGGCAGCAAAGCAAAGTTATAATTTTGTCGGGCTGCGTTAACCGCGCCTATGGCAGGGACCAGGTTGTGCATATCCGCTTGCATATAGCGGTATTCCAAGTTGGCTTTTTCCGCGCAATGGCGTGCTTTGAATGTTTTGCCGCGCTTGTCCACGCAAGCGGGAGCACCCTCGCGCCATTCTTTGAAGTTGCGCCCGAAGTTTTCAGCGGGCACAACATGCTCCCATTCTATTTTGGAGGCGCGGCGTTGGTTGGTTGCGGTTTCAAACCCCGCGGGGAGGTGGATGTTGCCTTTTTCGTCATAGGGGGCGGCACAATAGAAGGTGACTTGGTGGTCCCAATAAACTTTTGTTGAGAGCATGCGTTTGGCTTTGTTGAATGAATCATTCGTGGTGTTGCCGGCAGCGGATGCAGAAGAAAGGTACAAACAAGGAGCGAGCAAAATGAAAAAGCGCATGGCATTTCATGTTGGCTTAAGCGCATGTTGGTTGAAAGGTTTTTGTTGAAGTGAGCCCACGCAAGCTGCTGGGGAAGAAAATGTTTTTTGAAACCCCTGCCCGGAGTGCAAAAAAAGTGCTTTAAAGGTGGGGTGGAAGATTTGACAGAGCCGGACAACCCCGGCGTCATGAAATTTTTGTCAGCGCCGGGCAAGCTTTTTGTTGCCGGGGAGTATGCTGTGGTATGGGGGGGGACGGCGAGGGTATTGGCGACAGGGCCGAGGGGTTTGGCGGCGATGCAGCCGAGGGAGGACTGTCGAGTGGTATTGCAGTTGGAAGCTGGGGGAGTGGAGGGGGAGCTAACGCCGGCGGGGGTTTTATGGAGTTGCCCCATAACGGCCCCCTTTTTATTTGCTGCGCGTGCGGTGGACAAGGTGGTTGCCGGGCATGGGAAACCCAGTTTGGGTTTTGGTTTGGCCATGGCGCCCACGCCATTGGTACAGGGGCACAAGCTGGGCCTAGGCAGCAGTGCGCGTGCGGCGGTATTAGCGACGAATGCGAGCCTTATGGCTTTGGGCTCCACGGAGGAGCCGTTGGAGTTGGCTTTGCGTGCGCATGCGGATGCGCAAGGAGGCAGGGGGAGTGGGGCGGACGTTGCTGCGTGTCAGTTGGGGGGGCTTGTGCGTTACCAGCGTTCGTCCTCCCTGGAGGCCCCCCTCAAGGCCTATGCCCTCCACCCCAAGCCCTTCTCTTTGGCCTATATATTTACGGGCCAGAGTGTCTCCACGGTTTCCATGCTAAGGGCCATAGAGGCGCGGAACAATGCCAAGGCCAGGCAGGCATTTGTGTTGTCCTGTGAGATTTTTGGGGAGCAGTTGGAGCGCGCTTGGATACAGGGGGAGTTTGAGGTACTGGCAGAAGCTGTGGGGGCTTTGCAGTCGTTGTTGGACACGTTGTTGGGGGAGGTAGCCAAGCCTCCTGCGCAGCAGCAGATTTTGAGTTTGGCCAAGGCCTATGGGTGTTGTGCGAAGCAGTCCGGGGCGGGAGGGGGGGACGGCTGTATTTTGTTTGCGCCGGACGAGGGGAAGCGCGAGGAGGTATTGGAGGGGTTTAGGCGGCGAGGTTTTTGGGCCATGCCCCTGGAAGTGGAGGCGGGGTTGGTTATGGAGACGGACAGCAAGGAGGGGGCTTTGGAGTTGAAGCGTTGGTTGGCTTTGCCCGGGTGAGGGGGGAAAGGAAAAGCTCCAGGAAGTCGAGCAAGTTGGGTTTGAGGACGAAGTCTTGTCCATCGGGCTCCCCGTCTCCATCCTCGTCCCATTCTCGAAGGGCCAGGCTACCCTTGTCATAATAGAGCCACAGAGAGGGTTTGCCTTCCGTATTCAAGTCATAGGTTTCCATGACGAGTTGGCCATTTTCGAAGAAGCGGTGGACTTCTGGAATGCCGTCGCCATTCCAGTCCACGGTTTCTTCGCTGGAGGCGCCGGTTTTTTCATAGGTATAGAAGACGTCGGGGTGTCCGTCCTTATTCAAGTCATAGGTTTTGGGTTGGTGGTGGGGGGTTGGTTTGGGCCAAGGCAGTTGGGGGCGTGCTTTGGCGCAGTGGAGGCACAGGAGGCCCATGCCGGCGAGCAGAAAAACAACCCAAGTGTGTTTGGCTTTGCACACAGAGGCGTTGTGACATATCCATAAGCCCATGGCGCGCAAAAAGATGAGCACGACCATTTATATTACGGCGGAGCAAGACGAATTGCTCAAACTGCTCAACCAGAAGACGAAAGTCCCGGTTGCCGAATACATACGCCAAGGTATTGACTTGGTGCTGGAGAAATACAAAGCCCAGTTGCCGGGCCAGTCGAGTTTTGACGATTTAGAGCGTCTTTAGCCAGGCAAGGGGGGGCCCCAGAGACTTAAGCGGAGGCCATGGTGGGTTTTTCTTTGGCAACGAGAGCAGGGGGAGGGGGCCAGGACTCGAAGGCCAGTTGAAGGGTTTCCTCCATGGTTTTGACGAAGAAGAATTCCATTTCGTTTTTGGCCTGCTCTGGCACATCCACCATGTCCTTGCGGCAGCGCTCAGGGAGGATGAGGCGTTTAATTCCGCCCCGGTGGGCCGCGAGGGTTTTTTCCTTAATACCACCCACAGGCAATACGAGTCCGCGCAAAGTAGCCTCACCCGTCATAGCCGTGTCGGAGCGTACGCGTATATGCGTCAAAAGAGAAGTCAGCGCCGTAAAAATAGTAATTCCCGCGGAGGGGCCGTCTTTGGGAATGGCCCCGGCGGGGAAGTGGAGGTGGATGTCTGTTTTTTCCATGAAGTCTGGTGGAATGCCCAGTTGTTCTGCTTTGGAGCGCAAATAGGAGAGGGCTGCTTGTGCGGACTCTTTCATGACATCCCCCAGCTGTCCTGTCAGCACCAGGTTTCCTTTGCCTGCCATTTTGGTGCATTCGATGAAGAGCAAATCTCCCCCAGCGGCTGTCCAGGCCAAGCCCGTAGCCACCCCGGTTTTTTCTGTACGCTCTGCCACTTCGGAATAGAAGCGCTCGGGCCCCAGGATTTCGGGGACACGCTCAGCGGCAATGTGTTGTTTGTCGGTTTTGCCGGAGGCAAAGTCAACGGCGACGGCGCGGCAAATGTCTGCAATACGCCGCTCCAAGCTGCGTACACCCGCTTCGCGCGTATATGAAGCCAGCAGCACCTGGAGGGCTTTGTCTTCTATTTGGAGATGGTCCGTATCCAAACCATGCTCCTTGAGTTGTTTGGGGATGAGGTGTTGGGTGGCGATGGCTTCTTTTTCGTCGAAGGTATAGCCGGACAACTCAATAATTTCCATGCGGTCTTTGAGGGCAGGAGGGACGGTGTCCAACTGGTTGGCGGTGGCGATGAACATGACTTTGGACAAGTCATAGGGCACGTCGAGGTAGTGGTCTGCAAAACTGTTGTTTTGCTCCGGGTCCAAAACCTCCAGCAAAGCTGAGGAAGGGTCTCCGCGAAAATCCGCCCCCAGTTTGTCAATCTCATCCAACATCATCACCGGGTTGACGGTCCCCGCTTTTTTCATGTTTTGAATGAAGCGTCCCGGGAGAGCCCCCACATAGGTGCGTCGGTGGCCGCGTATTTCGGCCTCGTCGCGCACGCCTCCCAATGAGAGGCGAACAAATTTTCTCCCAATGGCGCGTGCGACGGACTGTCCCAATGAAGTTTTGCCGACGCCGGGGGGGCCCACCAGGCAGAGGATGGGGCCGCGCATGTCGTTTTTGAGTTTGCGCACGGCGAGGTATTCCAGAATACGTTTTTTGACTTTTTGAATACCGTGGTGGTCCGCGTCCAAGGTTTGGCGTGCGTTTTCAATGTCCAGGTTGTCTTCGCTTTTTTTGCTCCAAGGAAGGTCAGCAATCCAATCCAAATAGGTACGGGAGACGGTATATTCGCTGGAGGCGGTAGGGATGGAGCGCAGGCGGTTAAGCTCTTTGGTGGCCACTTTTTCCACTTCGGGGGGGAGGTTGGCGTTTTTGAGACGCTCATCCAACTCGTCTATTTCCTCTTCTTCTTCTCCGAGCTCTCCCAACTCTTCTTTGATGGCTTTCAGTTGTTGGCGCAAATAATATTCGCGCTGTGTTTTGGACATTTCCCCTTTGACGGCGGAGTCAATTTTGTTGGAAAGCTTGAGAATTTCGCGTTTTCGATTCAGCACTTCGAGAACGAGGTTCATTCTTGCTTTGAGCTCGACGGTTTCCAGGACGGCCTGTTTTTCTTCCAAAGGCACATCAATGTTGGCGGCGATGAGGTCCGCCAGGTGGCCTGGGTGGTTGATGCTTTCCACGAGCTCTCCGGCAGCGGATGGCAGCTCCGGCATCAACTCAATGACTTCGCGTGCGAGTTTTTTGAGGTTGATGCCAAGGGCTTCAATCTCGAGATTTTCGATGGGAGTTTTGTCCTCCAAAGGCTCGATGCGTGCTTTGAGATAGGGGGCTTCTTGGACCAATTCCAGGAGGCGGAAGCGTGCCAGTCCCTGAACGACGAGGGAGTAGTTTTCTTCTCCCATTTTCAGAAGTTTGACGATTTTAGCAACGGTCCCTGTCGTGTGGAGATCTGTGGATTTTGGATCTTCCTCCTCTGCTTTTTTCTGTGTGACGACGCCGATGAATTGTTCATCGCGAACAGCATCCTTAATGAGGGCGATGGTTTTTTGGCGTCCAACGGCCAGGGGGAGGACGCCTCCGGGGAAGAAGACAGAATTTCTGAGGGGCAGGATGGGGAGGACTTGAGGAATGTCTTCCTTAGAAATCAGCTGAGAAAAGCCCTGAGGGGAGGAAGGAAGGGGGGGCAAGTCGGGTCTACCGCTTTTTTTTGAATCATCCACCATAAGAGGGTCTTCCGAGTTTTTATGTGAAAAATAAACCGCCATACGACTCTGACAACCTAGCCGTTCCCAAGGCTTAGGCAAGCTGGCTTTCCTTTTTTTCAAAATTTTTCAAAAAAAGAGTTAAGCTGGGGGGTACACTGGCCAATGGGTTACTCGGGTGCCTTATGGAAACTTATAAAAAACCAATGTTGTTTTTTCCATTTTTGCTTTTTTTCGCATGGGGTTGCAACAGTTGTTTGGGCGCCGAGAGTTCTCCTGAGAAGGATGGCTCAAAGGTTCCGGCGAGTTGTCTTCAAGAGATGCCCCGGCCTGAGCCGCAGAAGTTGGATATTCTGTTTGTCATAGACCATTCAGGCTCGATGATTGAAGAGCAGGGAAAAGTCCGAGATGAACTTACCACTTTTATGAATGAGCTTCGGCAGACGGGGGGTATAGACCAGAGCATGCACATTGGGGTGATAAACACCTCCGTCTACTATTTTGAGAAGGGGGCCAGTGGGCCGGCCTATGGGAATGTGGGGTATGGGGTTTTTCCTGGGGGGAGGCTTTTGCCGGTTTTGACGGGGTTGGACTTTGCAGATGCGCAGAAGCAAAGCCAGCGTGTTTTAAGGAGTGACCAAGAGGGTTTTGTGGATGCTTTCAAGCTTCGGATAGCGCAAGGAACGGAAGGTAGCCCACAAGAGACGCCATTTGAGGCTGTGCGTTTGGCTTTGTTGTCGGAATTGAGCCAACAACCTTTAAGTGAAGGTGGGAACAAGGGTTTTTTGCGGGATGGTGCACGTTTACTCATTGTTGTTCTTTCGGATGAAGACGACTGCAGTGAAAACACGGGGGAGGAAGGGAGGCCCAGAGTGCAAACGGGGTTGGATAACTCTGTCAACTATTGCCGGGAAGCGAGTGAGCAGTTGACTTCCGTGGAGGAGTATTTTGAGTTATTTAGCAATTTGGTAGACAGCCACGGCAGGCACCGGGAGGTGGTATGGACGGCCATAGCCCCGGTTTCAATAGGGGAGAAGGTGGCGGAGGAGACGCGGCTGAGTTGTGAGGAGAGTCTCATTTGCAATGAGGGATGTCCGACTTCAATGGCTGCGGGGTTTCGGCACAGGGAGATGGCGGAGAAGTTTGACCCAAGTTTGCAGAATTTGAACTCTATTTGCGAGGATTCCTACAGGGAGACCCTCATTCGTATTGCCAACATGGCCAACGTTCCCCAATATGTTGACTTGAAGAACATTCCCAACAAGGAGTTGGTGCAAATAACGCTGACGCGAGCAGACGGCCTTTCGAAAATTTGCACATTGCATAATGGTGGTATTGCCTATTGGGAAGAAGGAGGGGGCATGCGTCCTGACCGTGTGTATTTTTCAGAGCAGTGCCCGCGTTACCCTTCAGACTTGAAGGTAGAAGTGGCGCTTTTTTGTGTGAGTTAGAGATGGGAGTTTGTTTGTTGTCAGGTTGGGGGCAAAGCGAGTGAGCGTTGCTTTTTTCGACTTGGACAAGACGCTTATTTCCCGGAATTCAGCTGTATTATGGATTTTTCGGCAGTGGAGGGAGGGGAAGGAGGGGCCGTTGGCGCACATAGGGGGCCTAAAGGTATTGAATTGGCTGATGCGTTATAGCCTAGGGTGGGGAGGGGCAGGGGTAGTGGCGTTGGAGGAGGCGATGGGGGGATTTGCGGGAATTTCGCAGGTAGAGATATTGGAGCAAACCCGGAGGTTTTATGAGGAGGAGATACGTTGTCTCTACCGTCCTGGGGGGATGGAGGAACTGAAGCGGCAGCGGCAGGCGGGGTGTTTGTGCATATTGCTCAGTTCCACGACGCAATATTTGGGGGAATTGGTTGCGAGGGATTTGGGGTTAGATGGTTGTTTGGCAAACGCGTTGGAGGTAGACGTTGAGGGGCGGCTGACGGGGCGGGTGGAAGGTATTGTTTGTTATGGGCGAGGCAAATTGTTGAAGGCGCAGGACAAGCTGGCCCAGTTGAATGAAGCCATGGAGGCGTGCAGTTTTTATACGGACTCCTATGCGGACTTACCTGTTATGGAAGCTGTGGGGAACCCCGTAGCCGTCAACGCGGACATACGCCTCAGGTGGTGGGCGAGGCGGGGGGGCCACCCTGTTGTGGACTGGGGCACTTGAGTGGTTGTTTTTCTGCTATTGGGCCTGAACAAAAACGAGTCCAACGAAGGCAGCATGTCAAAGTGGAACCGGCCTAGTGGCGTGGGGCTTTGCGAAGGAGTTGTTGCTCTATGGTTTTGCTGGTTTTGAAGGCCAGGAGCAATTCTCCTTCGACGCCCAAGCCTGGCAAGAGTTGTCGGTTGGCGATAATGAGGGGTTTGCGTTTGGACTCGACAAGCTCTCCGCAGAAACCCAAGCCTCCGTCGACTTCGGGGTTATGGGGCATGAGAGGGAGTCTTGTTTCGTGGGCATATTCTGCGGGAGCATCCAACTGGGGGGAGGAGGCAAGGCACAGGTGTTGGCGGGCAAAGGGGAGGAGCTCTTCCAGGCATTGGCTAATGTGTTGCAGGTGGGCTTTGAGTTGAGGCTCCAAGGCTTTTTCTTTTTTAGGGCATAGCCAAGAGGAAGCCGTCAACATTCTCAAGGGCTCGCCGCTGCCGCGCTCAGGGGGTGCAGCGGGGACATTTTGGAGCCAGAAGGAGGGGAGGAGGACTTGTTCTTTGAGGGCATAGGGCAAAGCCTCTTGAGGGAGGAGCCAGTGCAAGCTGAGGCGTTGGGGGGAGGGGGAAGTGGGGGGAGGGGGTGGGGCCTTAAGGACGTTAGGTGTTTCGAGGAAGCGGGAGAAGAGCTCAAGCTCCGTAGCGCACAAGGCCGTGCGTACGCGATAAACCGTAGAGTCTCCGCGCAGCATAAGGGAGCAGCCTTTGTTATCGAAGGCCAGTTGGGTGAGTTGGGAGGGGAAGACAACGTCGACGCCGAGTTGTTGCATACGTCGAAGCAACCATTCTCCGAAGCCCTGTCTACCCTGATAGAAGCCATAGGAGCCCTGGAGGACGAGTCCGCCGAAGTGTTGAAGGGCATAGGGGGAGGGTTGCGTACCGAGGCTTAAGCTTGCCATGAGTTGGAGGGAGGGCCAAGCGCCGGAAGAAGGCCAGTTTTGAGGGGTGGCCTCAAAGAGGCGTGCTTGGCGGCGTAAGGACCAACCTTCGAGGATGCCTTGTGGGGGCAAATTGGGTTGGGTTTTAAGGAAGGCCTGGCTTTGTGTTTGGAATTCCAGGAAGGTATTGAGCCAGGATTGGCTTTCGTTGCCGAGGAGTTTTTGCCACTCGAGGGTATTGTCTTCGAGGGAAGCTGGGAAGTCAACGCGTTGTTTGGGGGCAATCCACTGTGTAGAGAGGGGGATAGCGGTGCGTTGGAAGTCGCTGGTAAGCTGCATTTCCTCCAAGAAAGCCGACAAGAGGCTGGAGTAGCGGGGGTGGGGGAGGAGGATAGGCTCATAGGAGAAGGGGTGTCCCTGAAGCTCATAGGGGAGGGTTGCTTCGACGGCGAGGACTTTATAGCCTTTGCGTGCGATGAGGGCTGCGCTTGCCAAGCCAGCCAGGTGGCTACCGACGACGACCAAGTCATAGAAGTGTCGCGAGGGGGACTGGACGAAGCTTGAGTTGAAGTTTGCGCTACTGGTTTTCATGGTGACCAGCCATCGAGGAAGAAGAGTTTGTCTTTGTTGCGAAGGCGTCCTTCGGCAAAGAGGCGTACGGCTTGGGGGTAGAGGCGGTGCTCAACGGTTTGGATACGGGCGCTAAGGGTGTCGGCGTTGTCATTTTCGAGGACGGGGACGGCTGCTTGGGCGAGGATGGGGCCGGTGTCCACGCCTTCGTCGACCAAGTGGATGGTACAGCCGGAGAGTTTAACGCCGGCGCGAAGGGCTTGGCTGGGGGCATGCGTACCTGGGAAGGAGGGGAGCAAAGCGGGGTGTACATTGAGGACGCGGTAGGGGAAGGCGTTGAGGAAGCGATAAGTCAACACGCGCATAAACCCTGCCAGGCACACGAAGTCCGTCTCATACTCTTGGAGCAACTGGACGAGCAATGTTTCATAATTTTGTCTATCTTCTCGGCCCTCATGGGGGACGAAGAAGGTGGGGATGCCGGCTTTTCTTCCGCGCACCAAGGCATGGGCGGAAGCGATGTTGGCGACCACCAAGCTTATTTCAGCTGGGGAGTCAGGCACATTGAGGTTGTCGATGAGTGCTTGAAGATTGCTGCCATTACCAGAAGCCAATACAGCAATGCGTTTCATTGAAGCACCTGGGCAGAAGGAGGAGAAGAAGCAGAAGTCTCCTCGATATTACCAACGTGCCAAGCCAAAAGCCCCCGTTGTTTGAAAAAATCCAAGACAAAAGGGAGCTGTTGTTTGTCCACCACCAGGCAATAACCCAAGCCCATGTTGAAAGTATGGTACATTTCCTCTCTCAAGACGTTGCCCCATTTGGCCAGCAGGCCGAAGAGGGGGCTGGGTTGCCAATGTTTTTCATAGAGGACAGCTTGTGTACCTGAAGGCAGGCAACGCGGGAGGTTGCCGGGGATACCGCTTCCCGTAATATGTGCCATACCTTTGGGTTTAAGGTGCTCCATGAGGGCCAAAATTTCCTTGACATAAATTTTGGTAGGCTCGAGGAGGGCTTCCCCCAGGGGTTTACCGAGCTCGGGCAGATGCAAGTCCAGCCCAAGGCCTTTGTCTTGGATGATTTTGCGAGCCAAGGAATAGCCATTGGAATGCAAGCCTGAAGAAGCCAAGCCGACAATGGCGTCACCGGGTTGGATGTTGCGGCCGTCAACAATCTCTGATTTTTCGACGATGCCGACACAAAAGCCTGCGAGCTCATAGTTGCCTGGCGCATAAAACCCTGGAAGTTCAGCTGTTTCCCCGCCGAGGAGGCAGCAATCGGCCAGGAGGCAACCTTCAACGATACCGGAGATGACGCGTTCTGCCACAGGCAACTCGAGGCGGGAGGTGGCGAAGTAGTCAAGGAAAAAAAGAGGGCGGGCCCCCAAAGTAAGTACGTCATTAACGGACATAGCGACCAAGTCCACGCCGACGGACTCATGGCGTTGCAGGGTGAAAGCCAAATTCAGTTTGGTGCCCACGCCATCCGTACCGGAGACGAGGACAGGGTTTTGATAGAGGCCTTTTGGGAGCTCAAAAAGGCCGCCGAAGCCGCCGACTCCGCCGAGGAGGCCTGTTTTTTTTGTTTTTGCGGCCAAGGGTTTAATACGCTCAACGAGCTCGTCTTGGGCGGCAATGTTGACTCCGGCGGCTTGGTAGGTGCTATTCATGAAAATCCTGGTGTTAGAATGGGAAGGTTTGTCCTAAAGGATGGTATAGCAGTTTCAAACAATGGTGCCCCGGTTTTGGGGCCTTAACTTGGATGTTTTATGAATGCTGAAGACACACTGTTTCAGCGGTTTGGGAAAGAAGTTCCAGCCGGGACAGTATTGTTTCGTGAGGGTGAGACAGGCAAGGAAATGTTTGTACTCCAAGCCGGGCAAGTTTCGATTTCCAAGCGAGTGCGGGACATAGAGAAGATTTTGGCTGTTTTGGGGCCAGGGGAGTTTTTTGGGGAGATGGCCATTATTTCGAACAAGGTACGCAATGCTTCTGCTGTAGCGGACAAGGCTTCCCGTTTATTGGTGATTGATTCGCGCACATTTGAGACGATGGTTCGCACGAATGCGGAGATTGCAGTCCGAATGATACGGAAGTTAGCGGAGCGTCTTTCGGATGCGGATGCGCAGATAGAGTCTCTGCTTTTGGCAGACCCCCCCAGCCGTATTGTCCACTGTATACTGCAAGCCTGCCAGCTAAGGGGGACACCCATAGCCGGGGGGGTAGAGGTACAAATAGCCCTAAAGGAGCTACCGAGTGAGCTTGGGGTGGGAGAGGCGGCATTGGGGTATTGGGTTTACCGTTTAGAGAGTATGGGGCTCATTATAGTGGGGCCAGACAAGCTGGTGATTCCTGCGCCGGCGAGGTTGGGGGAGTTTTTGCAATATTTGGACATGCGTTGGAAATACGGCGAATTTTAGTTGAGATTTGGGAGCAGTGTGAAAGACTCACCCTGTCTACTGGAGGGGATGTGTGAAGGGTGACTGACAAGTAGTCTTGAGTAGGCATTTTCTTTGGTATAGGTGTGGTGGGGTGTATCAGGAGAAGAGGGATTCATGACACAGCGTTATATGGGTATATTTCTCTGTTTGGTTGCACTGCTTGGCTCCATGGTTTTTGCTATGAGGGGATGGAATGCTGCCAAGTTTGATGCGGACAAGGCGCTGAGCCGGATACGGCTAAAGACGGACTATATGGAGCGTGTTGCATGGATGCGCTCTGTTCCTGACGAGGCGAAATACCAAGTGGAGGTGAAGAATTTTCTAAGGTGGTATTTTGAGCAGACGGGAGCGCACATAAGAGCCTTCAACCTCAACGCGCAGTTTGATGATTACCTAAAGGAGTTAGCGATTCCTGGGAATGCAGACAGGCTGGAGGAGAGGAAGAAGGTATACGAGAATGTGCGTTCCATTTTTGACCTAATGCAGAAGGGGGACTACAGCCCGGAATGGTCAGCCTCCAGCCAGGGTGTACGCTTGGATGTTTTGTCGGCGCGGATTGTTTGGGATGAGAAGGGGGAGAGGAAGATTCGCTATCAGCTTGTGGTTTGGGGTTTACCGAGGGAGCAGAGGGTGGATGAGAAGGGGCTGTTGCGCATACAAAGCCGAGCGACATTTACGGCGCACTGGCATATGTTTGATCTCAAAGGGAAGCGGGTAGCGAAGATGCAGTCCGGCGGCAACATGCCAGGGCGTATAGACTGGCCGGAGCGATATGTAAGCATGTTTCCAGCCGATGTGACATTGGGGCACTATGACGTGGACCTGATGCCCTCCAATGTTGAGGTGGTGGAAGTACATTTTGACATTTCGTCTCCGTCGCTTACGGGAGGGAGTATGAATCCGAATTTTGTTTGGAAGCAGAATGTTCCCTTCGAATGGCGCCTAAGGCCAGGGGAGCTTTGGCGCGATGCCCAACCCGTAGCGGGGCTGTCCGCGGCGCAATAATTTGGCACAGGGGCATATTGGGCAAAGGAGAGTGGAGGTGAGCGGGGAGGGAAAGATTCAGAGATAAAGAGATAAGTTGCATTGTACATTTATGCATGCAAGAGGACAGGGGAGATAACTTTTATTGTTTGTCAACGCCTATGACTTTTTACGAGGCAGCACTTCAGATTTTAGCCAGGGTTGGGAAGCCGCTGACATACCAGGAGATAACCAAGCTTTCTTTGGAAGATGGGCTTTTGTCGCACATAGGCAAAGCTCCTGAGATGACGATGTTGGCCCGTTTAAGGGCGGTGGCCAAGCGTATGCACGACAAGCCGATTATGGTGACGGCGAGAGACACGTTTGCCCTAACGGAGTGGATGTTGCAGGAGGATGCAGACGCGCTTGCTTTTTTGGACACGCCATTGTTGTCCAACGCGGAGAAGGTGTTAGCGCTTCGTCCTTTGGAGCGCCACCCGCAAGCGAGCGAAGACAATGTCCGTTTTATTGGGAAGAGTTTGGAGCGCAAGCGCAGGGAAGAGGGGGAGGGGCGCAGGAGGCGGTTTCCGCCGATTTCAGAGGTGGGGTTTGAGCTTTTGTCCGATGCGGGCCGGGCGATGATGGCGGAAGAGCTTTTGCGTGAAGCGAAGGCGAGGGAGCTTGCCGGTGGTGACTGTGAGTTGTCAACGCTTTTGGCGGCGTTGGCAGAAGACAACCAGCGTAGGATAGATGCTGGGAGGAGGCCGCAATTCCAATGTCAGGAAGCGGCCAATGGCAAATGGGAGCTTCAGTTGGACGCTCAAGGACTTGGTTTCTCGGAGATACAAGAGGGTTTTGCTCGAGCATTGAGTGCCTATGAGGGTGGTGGGCGTGGGGGTGCAATGAAGTCCACCATGGGCCAGAGGGTTTCCAGGCAGAAGGTGGAGGAGCAGCAGAACAGTTTACGGGCGTGGGCGAGGGATGAGCGCAAGTCCATGTGGAGGTTTTTGAGGAGTTATTTGGCAGAGCTTGAGACGCGTATTTTTGAGCGAGCCATGCTCAAGCTTTTGGGAGCAGAGCGTTTTCGAGAAATAAAGATAGCAAAGCGCTCCAAGGAAGCTGTTTTGCTGACAGCGAGGAGGCGGGAGGGCAGTTTGGACATTCGTTATTCCATTCGGCTGCTTTCCGGGGCAACGGCCATAGAGCGCAAACACATTCAAGCGTTGCGAGGCGATCTCCACCACCACCACGCCACATTGGGCATGCTTTGCTCCGCTGGGGATTTGCGTGGGGAGGCAAGAAGCGAAGCGTTGCAAAACGGAGAGCCCCCCATTATGCTATGGTGCGGGGACGCCTTAGCTGAGAAGTTTTTAGAGATGGGCCTAGGCGTCCAAAAGCACGTTATAGAGTTTTTTGAATTGGACGAGGCTTTTTTTGAGAAGCTGCAAGATGAAGTTGCAGCCATGTATGCGAAGCGTGAAGCCCGTTTACGCGAGCGCCAATACAACGAAGCGGCATTTTCCACGGGGAGCGCTGGGGACTCTACAGAGGCCACATGGGCACAGGAGGAGCAGCCCGGTGAGGTGGAGGAGGAGGCAACTGTTGTACGGCGGAGGAGGAACCGGAGGCGGCGCAGGACGCGTAGGGCATTACCGGAGGAGGCAGGGGTAGAGGCGGGCACACCCGGGGGGGGTGGCACAGAAGAAGGCAAGTGGGGAGGGGATAGTGAGGGGCAGGAGGCCAGAGTGCCAGAGGACACACGGCCCTCAACCCCAACAACGGAGGAAGCTTAGCATTGCATGGCTGGGGCAAAATTTTGTTTTGTGCCTGGATATTGTGTTGGGGGTGTTTTTCCGAAACGCCCTTGCGTTATTGGCGGGTAGATATTTCTTTTGACGAGACGGTTTTGGGCCTGGGCCTGGACAAGGAGCAGCTTCGCCGTACCCTAAGGGAGCGGATGAGGCAGGCCTCTGCCTTTAAGGAAGAGGCAGGGGGCGGGCGGGCCTCTGTGGTGGCGTGGGAGATTTTATTGGACGAGCATTGGGAGAATGCGAATGCTGTCCTTGTTATGGCTTTCAAGTTTGGGAGGAACTCAGAGACGGTTTGGCGTTTACAGAAGGAGAGTTGGTTTCAAACGCCCATACACGCCCTAAGCCCCAAAGAGGTTTATACTGAAGCCGATGTTTTGGCCAGGGAGCTACTCAGGGATGGGGAGACGTTATGGAAAGCCAGCCAACAGAGTGACAGGCGGCTGTTACAAGAACTCCGACAGCCGATGTCTCCGATGCGTTTTGCAGCGTTGCAGGTGCTGTCTTCCCGAAAGAATGGGGATGTATTTCCAGAGCTTTTGAAGGAACTCCAAAGCAAGGAGATTGGGCGGGTGAGGAGGGCAGTGGGTTTTCTCGTAGAGTTGAGGGATGAGCGTGCAGCGCCTGCTTTGGCGGAACTTTTTTTAAGGCAAGGCCCTTTGTTACGCCAGGAGGTACTTTATGCTGTTGCGGCGGTTGGGGGAGAAAATGCCAAGGCATTTTTATTTACGGTTGCGCAGGGGGAGGATGATGAGCATTTGGCCTTACAGGCGAAGGCGCTTTTAGGTGAACTGGAGGGGGCAGGGAAGAAGAGGTTTCCGGTGGTGGTGCCATGAGCCGTGGGCCGGAGAGGTTGAGGGGCGACTCTGTGAGGTTTGCTGAGGTTGAGCCGTTTTTGCATACCCGTTGGGTGGGGAAGAATTTTTTTCACTGGGAGTGTTTGGATTCCACCAACACGCAAGCCAAGTTTTTGGTACAGACGACAGGTTGCCACGGGGATGTTGTGGTATGCGAGCAGCAGACGCAGGGCCGTGGAAGGAGAGGGCGGAGTTGGCTTTCCATGCCGGAGGGGGGGGGGTTGTTTTTTTCTGTTTTATTGCGTCCGGAGTTACCTCCGCATTGTGCTCCCGAGTTGACTTTGGTGACAGCGGTTGCTTTGGCAAAGGCCATTCGCGGGTTGGGCATAGAGGTTTGGATAAAGTGGCCGAACGACATACAGGTAGGCGGGAAGAAGCTGGTTGGAATTTTAACGGAGTTGATTGCTGACGGGAAAAAAACCCAGGGGGTTGTGGTGGGGATAGGTATGAACCTCAACGGGCGAGAGGAAGACTTTCCCGAGGAGTTGAGAGGGAGAGCGACTTCTCTGGCCGTGGTTTCAGGAAAACCCCACTCCAAGGCATTTGTATTGGCCATGTTGTTGCAGCATTTGGAGCATTGGTTTGACTTATATATGAGGGAAGGATTCATTCCCATTGCGGCGGAGTGGACAGTGCTTTCTTCGACATTAGGCCGGCGTGTCCGAGTAGACTTAGGGAATGAGGTGAAGGAGGGGGAGGCATTGCATATTCATTCTTCGGGAGCCCTCGTGTTGAGAGGTGACGACGGTGAGTTGTTTTCCGTTTTGGCAGGGGATGTGGAGCATTTGAGGCCAGCCTAAAATTTCTTATTTTGGTGAGGACAAAGGATGTTGCTTTGCGTTGACGTAGGAAATACCAACACCGTCCTAGGCGTATTTCATGAAGAGCGTTTATTAGCACATTGGCGCCTGGAGACTTCAGAGAGGAGGACAGGGGACGAGTGGGGCATATTGTTATTGCAGTTGTTTGCATTTTCTGGACTTGAAACGAAAGCGGTGAAGGGGATTGCGGTTTCCAGTGTGGTACCTGCGGTGCAGCATGGGTTGGAGCGGATGGGGCAGCGTTATTTTTCTCAGAAGCTTTTTTTTGTAGGGCCCGGCATTAAGACGGGCATGCCTGTCCTATACGACAACCCGAGAGAAGTTGGGGCAGACCGCATTGTGAATGCCGTTGCTGCATTTGAGAAGAAGAAGCGGGCATTGGTTGTTGTCGACTTTGGGACGGCAACCACGTTTGATGTTGTCAGCGCACGTGGTGAATATTTGGGGGGAGCCATTTGCCCTGGGATTGAGATTTCGATGCAAGCTTTATTCCAAAGGGCAGCCAAGTTACCTCGCATAGAGTTTGTGCAGCCGCCTTTCTGCCTTGGGAAGAACACCATTCATTCCATGCAGGCTGGGCTTGTATTTGGTTTTGCTGCGATGGTGGACGGTATTTGCGAACGTATTGCGAAGGAGAGAGGGGAGACATTATTTGTTATGGCGACAGGAGGCCTCGCCATGGTTTTGGCAAGGGAAAGCCGTTGCATTGAAGAGGTAGATGCATTTTTGACCCTGGAAGGGTTGCGTATTCTTTTTGAGAGAAACAGGGAATGATGGAGGAGCCGTTGTTGTTGGACGCTTTGTCGCCGACGATACGAAAATATGTAGAGACAACCTCACCCATTCCTTTGCGGTTGACGGCCGCGAAGGGGGGGTTGCCTTTGGCGCCGGCAGACTTTGTCACCGTACTTTTTTTGCTGAGTGTTGACTTAATTCCAGAGATTCGAGAAGCAGCTCAGCTGTCGGCGCGTCATATTTCCGAAAAATTCATGGTTAGCGTTGGGAGGGACGAGCGCCTAAAAACAGAAGTATTGGATTGGTTGATGGATTTGCATTGGGCAAACACCAGCTATGCCAAGTTGTTGGTTAGCAATGCGAGCACTTCGGATGAAGCCATTGCGCGTTGTGCGAGCCACTGCAGTGCGCAGGTGTTGGAGCTTATTGGCCTTAACCAGTTGCGATTGTTGCGGCATGAAGAAATTCTTCGCCAAATTTGCCAAAACCCAAATGCGACGCCTGTGCTTGTGGACAGTGTTTGCGAGTTTGCGGTGAGGAATGGCATATTCCTCGAGGACATAGCTGCGATGCAGGAAGCCAAGGGGCGTGTTTTTGGAAGGGTTACACCTGAAAAGGGCCCGACGGTAGCTCAGCTGGTTGGTGAATTTGAAAGCATTGAGGATGAGAAGGCATTGCCTTTGGAAGAAGGCAAGAGGCTGAGTTTGTCCCAAAAGGTTTTAAAAATGAGTGTTTCTGAAAAAATAAAGTTGGCCATGCGAGGCAACAAAGAGATTCGGACTTTGTTGTTGAGGGACACCAACCGTCTGGTTGCCGTTGCGGCGGTGCAAAGCCCCCGAATGACAGAGGCTGAAATTCTCGGCATTGCCCAAAACAGAACCACCCCAGAAGAGATTTTGCGAATTGTCTTTCGAAACAAAGAGTGGCTGAAGCTTTACCCAATTAAATTGGCCCTCACAAAAAACGCAAAAGTACCTCAAGCCATCAGCATGCGGCTTTTGCCTACCCTCAAGGAGGGTGACATTAAGACGCTCGCCAAGGACAGAAACGTCCCCAATGCCATTCAAACGATGGCCAAAAAACTGGCTGTGTCCAAAAAAACCTAAGCTTTTTCTTTTAGGTCAGACTCAGGCTCGGGAGTTGTCTTTTCGTCCAAGAGTTGCGCTGCAATGGCAAGGGCCTTGCGGGTCCGCTCCCGAGTTTGCTCGTCCGAGCGGATTCTGTCATAAAGGCGTCCCAAGCGCTCGTTTTGTCTGCGTTGAGTGTCTTCAAGCCCCAAAACTTTCTGCTCCATGGCTGCTTTTTCGTCTGCAGCCTGCATCCGCTCACGCTCGTTTTGGGCTTGTGCGTCTTCGAGAGACTTCGAGAGGGTGGAGACGCGGTTTTTCTCATTGTCCAAGTCACGTGCAAGGGAGCTCAAATCCGCCCTAAGCCCCTTCACTTCTCTCGAAGAGTTTGTTTTGAAAACAGACAACTCTTCGTCCAACTCTGCCTTAACAGCGCGCAAAGTGTCGAGCTCCGCACGTGTCCCCGCCAATTCCCCGCTGAGTTGTTGGTATTCAGATTGCAGAGTCATGAGTCGAGCGGCATTTTGACGCGCCTCATCCTTGCTGGAGGATAGGTTTTGCTCAAGACGTTTTCTCTCCGTGCCGAGTTGTTCTGCACGGAGCCCCAAGGTTTTGAGTTGAGCGTCCTTTCTTGTCGAGTCGTCATTGAGCTCGGATATGTTTTGCTCAACGAGGTTTATTTTGCCGCGCAAGTCAATGGTTTCTCGTTCCCTCTCATGAAGAGTGCTTTTCAGCTGAAGCAACTCTTTGTCGCGTTGGTGAATGGTGTTGCGCAGAGAGAAAATTTCTTTGTCTTTGTTGTCCGTGGAGATGCCGGCGCGGGCTGTTTCCAAGTCCGTCAGGGTATTCTCAAGCGTTTCCTCAAGCCCTCGAATTTTTTCTTGAAGCTCCGCCTTGGAAGTTTGCACTTCATTCAAAGAGTCCTGAAGCTCCGCGGTTGTTGCACGCAGGGAGAGCAACTCTGCTTTTTCGCTTTCAAGAAGCAAACCGCCCCCGGGTTGATCCGTCGAAGGCCACAAAGTGACGCCGCTTTTGCTCGAAGAAGAGGCCGGGGGAGGTGTCAACGAGGAGGAGGAAGTAGAAGGAGAATAAGCCGGGGGAGGCGTCAACGAGGAGGAGGAGGTAGAAGGGGAGTAGCGAGAAGGAGGCGCAATGGAAGGGGCGGCCTCTATTTCATGGAAGTCATCATCCGCGAGGGGCTCATCCACGGAGTCCATATCGCTGATGAGTTCCGAGTCACTGAGCATTTCCGAGTCGCTCATGAGGGCGAGAGGGGCGGTTTTGGAAGCAGAAGCTTTGCCGATGAGGCTTTGGACGACATAGAGGAAGGTATCCGCGTCGAAGGGGGTAGCGAGGTAGTCATCCGCGCGGATGCGGAGTTTTTTGTGATCGCTAAACCCCTCGGGGTTACCGACAATCAACACTTTTGTATTTTGGAAGGCCGGCTCTTTTTTAACATTTTTGCAGATGATATAACCGCTTTGGCCGGCCGGGAGTTTAACGGCGAGGACAGCGAGTTGGGGCTGCAGGTGTCGAATCAGTTCCACACCGGACTTGCCGTCCTGGGTGGATTCAACCTCATAGCCTTGGAGATAAAGGGCCTGCTGCATAGAAGCAGCCAAAGAAGCATCGCTTTCGACGATAATGACTTTTTTGCTCATGGAACGGGGGCCAGGCTACCTTGGGGGAGGTGTAAGGTCAAGCAAATGCTTAAGAGGGGCAGGGAAGGCTGGAAGCAGCGAGGAACAAAGGGAGAAGGGGCGGAGGGGAGGCATTAGAGGGTTTGAGCTTTCGAAAGGGAGTTGCTCTCTACCCTAAAAGGAGGGCGCCCAAGGTACAAACTTGGGGTGGGGGGCCATACCGCGCCACTTAGGCTTGGGTTGTTTTCCTAGGGGGCAAGGTGGGTCCGTTGCTGACAGAGGCCCGCACTGCAAAATTGGGTTGCTTCGTCACAGCAGTCCGTCCTGCACACAATTTGGCCAACCACGCACTTTGCTCCAGCAGTCGGTTGCTGGCAGACGCCCTTGTTGCAAAGGTGGGTTGCGTTGTCGCAGCACATTGTGCCACACCTGGTTTGGTCGGCCTCGCATGCCACGGGACTGTCGTCGTCATTGCCGCAAGACATACCCGCAGACAGAAATACGCACAGCGTCCACAGCTTCCATGTCTTCATGCTGGTTTTCCCTCCCAACGTTGTTGCACATTCTCTAACGGTGGGTTTTTGGTTTTCAACATTTCCCCCTTCTCCCCACAGTTTTGGAGGATACCCTAACCTAAAAAAATGCCCCAGTCAAAAAAATAATTGCAATGCTTTCATTGGCTTTTGCCCAATAACCCCCTTTTTTTTGCGCAGGACTAGCAACTTTGTCGAGAAAAAACCGATAATGTAGGTATGCAGTATGTTCTCGGTTGGTTTTGGTTGAGGCAGGTCGCCCATGCGTTGTTCAAATACGAACCCAACGAATGAGAGAAATTTTATGACGTCAATTACCATTCATAAGGGAGATACACTTTCAGCCCTTGCCAAGCGACATGGCACCACTGTGAATGAGTTGGTCGCACTCAACAACATTAAAAACCCAAACCTTATTTATGCAGGACGCACCCTCGAACTCCCCGACAAATATGACTCGAAATCAGCGTCAAACGCTTGGAGTCGGTTTGCCTCCGGCAACAATGCCGTCTCCAACAACACCTATGCCCCCAACTCCAACGGCAGCGCCCTCGAGGTTGCTGAGCGCTACCTGGGGCGAAAGGCCAATGAGCTTAAACTCGCCAATAACGATCCTGTAGGCCGCGCCATGCAAGACTGGGTTCCCGGCAAAGTGAATTGCGCCAACTTTGTTTCAGGTGTGCTCATTGCAGCTGGGCAACTTCCCGAAAACAAAGGCAACGCAGGCGTCAAAAACCTCATCGGCAACCTCAAAGCAGACCCCCATTGGAAACAAGTGCCCCTCTCAGAAGCCCAGCCCGGGGATGTCATCGCTTTTAATACGAAGGGCGGCGGACAACATGTCGAAATTGTTGCAGGCCGCAACGCCGACGGCTCACTGAGGATGATTGGCTCCAACAACATTCTCAAAGATGGAAACCAAGCTGTCAGCTACAACTCCTATCAGGGCAACCCCATTATCGCTGTCATGCGCTATGCGGGTTGATGGTGTCTTTTCGCAGGACACCACGGAAAAACCCCTTGTCACAAAAATAAACACAGGCCGTTGAGGGCCCACGGGCGGTTTGTGCGCCATGAGCATGCTCTGCTTCTCAATATGGCAGCGGCTTTCAAGCACGCGCCAGTGGCTTTGAAATACGCCAATAGAAGCGCAGGGCCAGTGTGGGCCCTATCACCATCACCCCCACGGCTAGGCCCCACCATAGGCCCCTTACGCCCAGGCCCTCTATATATGCCAAATAGAGGCCCAATGGCGCCCCTATGCCATAATAGCCCAACGTGGTTATATAGAAGGCCGGTTGCGTGTCTCCTGCCCCACGCAAAAGCCCTGACACCACGGCGCTCAAGCCGTCCATGAGCTGAAAAAAACCGCCAATGACAAACAAAGGTATGGCCAGCGCCAATGCCTCCGCGGAATGCGTGGTGTGCCCCGCCGGCAGGCGCGGAAACATGGAGTATAATATGGCCCACGGCGCCATGAGGGAAAGGCTTGAAACCATCGCAACCGCACCCGTGCGCCGCAAGGCACCCCACGCCTCCTGCCCTATCGCCCACCCCATGCGTACCGAGGCCGCACCCCCTAGCCCCAATGCAAAACAAAACGAAAAACCCATCCACGCCATCGTCGCATTGTGCGCCGCCGACGCCGCTTCACTCATGCTCGCCGCAATGACACCGACAAAGGTGAATACAATGGACTCGGAAGTCGCTTGCAGGCCAATGGGTATCCCTAACTTCAAAATACGCTTGGCAGAGGCCCAGGAGGCTCGGCAAGGGGGAGGGCCCCTCCCTAGCAAACCCTTCGCCCCTCGCCACAATACCCGGGCCCATACCCAACTTTTGCCCCCTAACTCCAAACCCCCACCAGCACCACCCACCCCCCAGAGAATTGCCCATAGGGTTACCCAACTGCAAAGCGCCGTCGCCAAACCCGCCCCCACCGCCCCCATCGCCGGAATGGGCCCCAACCCATGGACAAAGGCTATGACGGTAACCAAGTTGAATATGTTGGAAATAAGCACCGCATAAAAAATACGCCCCGGCTTGCCAAGCCCTTGGAAATAGGCGCGACAACTGGAAAACAACAACATGGCCGGAAGGCTCCATAACCTGGCCAATACATAGTCGCGCGTCAACGCAGCCAACTCGGGCGCTACCCCAAAACGCTCCAACAAAAATACGCAGGCCAATATGGGCAAACACAGGACAAGGCTGAGCGCCAGGCTGACGCAAATGCCCTGCCAAAAATGGGTGCGCGCAAGGGCCGGCTCCTTCGCACCAATGGCCTGGGAAACAAGAGGGTCCACCGCCATCATCGTCGCCATGCCAAATACGGCAAAAACGAAAAACAACGCGTGGCCCAACCCCACCGCAGCTTGCGCCAAATCCGAAACCCGCGCCACCACCACTATGTCCACAAGCCCCATAAGGGCCAGGCCCGCTTGCGCCAGGGCCAGGGGGGTCGCCAGGCGGAATAACCCCCAAAACTCCGTGTTCCACAACCTGAGGCCCTCCCCCCAGCCCCCTTTGTGCATGTTCAGCTTCATATGTCGCTTAGCCCTTGCACCAACTGCCGCATTTTGGCAAGGGGCTGCTGCTGCCCAATGCCCCCGCAGCTTGCCTCAAAAGAGGAAGTCGGTGCCCCCCCACCATACACTGGGGGGCGGGCAACAGCCCAATCCACGCCGTGGCTTGGCTGTATTGCGGGCCTCGGTTGAGTGCAGCGCCGAATGCTGCTTTCCCAGCAACAAGAGTGGCGTCTCCAAAACGCCCAGTTAGAGAATGGTGAATAGTTTTGCAAAGGCGACAAAAATGAAAACAACCTCAAAGAAACAAAGGTATGTTAGAGGAGGGGCAATGTAGGCATAGGCCTGCCTATGTACCTGCCTGTCCCTGAGTGTGGCCTGCGGCCCGGGCCATTTTTGGAAATGTTTCTCTTCGCCCTCCGGGCGGGGTTTTTTAACTGAGAAATGTCTTTATGGGCCATGCGGCCCGGCATGTTTTTGCCCTCCGGGCGTTGTTCTCTCTGGGCCTGCGGCCCGCGCTTTCTCGCCCTCCGGGCATTCTGCCTCCGGCGGGGAACTTTTTGCTCGCCCAAAAAGTTCCTCAAAAACGGCTCCCTCCGGTGGCCCTGCGGGGCCTTCCGCATCACT
>Ga0209755_10001769_pt1 | contig 32106 bp, 28 predicted proteins | sample TergutCo191P1_FD_187301 | JGI IMG/M metagenome (GOLD analysis project Ga0209755, IMG submission 187301) | Cornitermes sp. P1 segment gut microbial communities from Petit-Saut dam, French Guiana - Co191P1 (SPAdes) (version 2) | ecosystem: Host-associated > Arthropoda: Insects > Digestive system... | reverse complement strand
CCCGACTCAGCCAACTGGGTTGTAGGATTCCGGGTTGTGCGGGGACCGGGAACGATTTGGTAGTGGTTTTAGAAAAATTATTATGCTATAATGCACTACTATGCAATATATTAATTTTGATAAAACCGCTATCTATAAAAAATTGGCGGACTATGCCAAAAACGCGGCTTTCGATTTTCGCGGTAAACTTGACGCAAAGAGGGTAGGCGACTGCCTTGTTCCGATGGCGGCAGGTCTTAATTATTCGTGGGCGGCAAAGGCTGCGGACGACGGATGCGTTAAACTTCTTGCAGAACTTGCAAATGAAACGCAATTAATCGCAAAGTACAAGGCTTTGCTTAATGGCGAAATGATGAATACCGGCGAAAAACGCAAGGTGCTGCATCAGCTCCTTCGCGGCGAGCAGGGTCAGCCTGTAACGGAAAACGGCAAAGATATCGGCGATTTTTACCGCAAGGAACTCGATCGCCTTTGCGCGTTTGCAAACGATGTTCACAGCGGTAAATACAAGGGCTCCACAGGCAAGGCATTTACAACTGTAATTCAAATCGGCATCGGCGGCTCGGACTTGGGTCCCCGCGCTATGTATATTGCCCTTGATAACTGGGCGCAGGCGCAGGGGAAAAAGAAACTAAACGCCAAATTTATTTCCAATGTTGACCCCGATGACGCTTCTGCCATAGTTGCGTCTTCTTCGCTTGATGAATGTTTGTTTATTTTAGTATCGAAGAGCGGCACGACGCAGGAAACGCTTTCGAACGAACTTTTTGTAAAAGACAAATTAAAAAAAGCGGGTCTTGATTCCAGCAAGCACATGATTGCAGTTACAAGCGAAACAAGTCCTCTTGCACGTAACAGCGCCTATCTGGATTCATTTTATATTGACGATTATGTAGGCGGACGTTATTCGTCATCTTCGGCGGTAGGCGGCTGCGTTTTGTCTCTTGCATTCGGCGCCGACGTATTTAAAAGTTTTCTTTCCGGGGCTGCAGAAGCGGACAAACTTTCGCTTAACGAAGACATTTTAAAAAACGCAGCTCTTTTGGACGCGCTTTTGGGCGTGTGGGAAAGAAACTTTTTAAAATACCCGTCTACAGCCGTATTGCCGTACAGTCAGGCGCTTTCGCGTTTCCCTGCGCATCTTCAGCAGATGGACATGGAATCAAACGGAAAGCGCGTCAACAGAAACGGCGAAGCAATCGATTACGAAACAGGTCCTGCTATTTTCGGAGAGCCCGGCACAAACGGTCAGCATTCTTTTTATCAGCTTTTGCATCAGGGAACAGACATTATTCCATTACAATTTATAGGGTTTACGGACAGCCAAAGAGGCGACGATGTTTCTGTTGACGGTTCTGTAAGCCAGACCAAACTTGCCGCAAACCTTGCAGCTCAAATTGTAGCTTTTGCAAAAGGGCAGGACAGCAGTGACAAAAACAAGGAGTTCCCCGGCGGACGCCCGTCAAGTTTAATTTACGGAAAGCAGCTAACGCCTGCGGTATTGGGAAGTCTTCTTGCGCATTACGAGAACAAAGTAATGTTTCAGGGTTTTGTGTGGAACGTAAACAGCTTTGATCAGGAAGGCGTGCAGCTTGGTAAAATTTTAACAAAGAAAGTTTTATCCAAAAACTTTGGTGATGACGCGCTGGAAGCTTACAGTAAAGTGCTGGGGGTATAAATAAATGGAAAAGAAAAATAAAATAGTTTTTGTTTTTCTTTTTCTGCTTTTAATCCAAAACGTATATTCTCAGGATGCGCGTTCCCGGGCGATGCAGTTTCCTTTAGCTCCAACCCATATGTTTGAGATGTCGTTCAGGTTTGTTGTACCCGATACTGAAAGTTATTCTTCGCCGCTGATGTTTGTTAATTTTTGTTACGGCTTAAACAGCGAAATTATTCCGGGAAAATTTTCAATCGGGTTTCTGGGGGATATAGGTTTAGGCATGGATTGGTTTACGTTGATGACCTTATTTTCTGATAACTCTTATCATAATACAAATAATCCGTTTTTTAATGAACCCGGTTATAACGATCCCAATAACAACAATTCTGAATATGAGCCGTTTAGTGGTATTGGATTAAACGGCGGAATCAAATTTTATGCTAATCTTCAATTTGGAATAATTCATTTAGCCGGATTTGTTGGTTATAATGTTATAGTTGACGCAAGTCTCCCCAATTTTATTCATTGCCCGATGGTTGGTGTTTCGCTTGTAGTTAGTTTTTTTGGATTTGAATACGCGTACTATATTCCGGCTTTTTCGCCGAATATTCCTTTTCATCATGTTTCGATAATTCTTCGTTTGAATAATCGTATGTTTAATTAGGCTGGTTAACAAGTCTCCTACAGCGGCGAATCCAAAAAATGTTTTTCCGCACCCGCAGCCGGTCTCACCCCTTTTTAGATTATATAGATTTTACAAAATGTGGTGTTATAATGCCATGTTCGTGACGGATTTTTCACCGATACCTCGCTAACACGCTCGCAAGCTCGCGTAGAACCATTGGTTCTTACACAAACATAGTCCGATGTCTTCTCTCTGTTCCCAAGGAATAATTGTTTGCAATTAGGGCTTTCCTTGGATTGATACACAGGGAACACAGAAATAAAATGTCCACGGATTTTCACGAAGAGGGAAAAGAAGAATTTAACCACGGAGGTTTTGGGACGAAATCATTATTCTATTCCCATGAATACTCAATGTCAGCTAACAGATATATTTAGGTATAATAAGGATCTCGGACAGCTACTCCGTGTTCTCTGTGCTCTCCGTGGTAAAAATTTTCTGAAATATTTTTGAGAGAAATAATGAAATACTGCCAAGAACATGATATACTTAGGGAGTACCTTGAGAAGCACGGAACAGAGGTAATTAATATGCTTTATTATGAATATAACCAGGAGCTGGAAAGAGAAGTCATCCGTGAAGAGGCAATCGAAGACGGCATTGAAATGGGTCGAAAACAAGGCATTGAAATAGGTCATGCTGAGGGTCACGCTGAAGAAAAACAAGCCATTGCACGCAATCTGCTTGCTGAAGGTTCCACGTCTGAGTTCGTACAAAAAATCACCGGGCTTTCTTTGGACGAAATCGCAGAGCTTTGATTGCTTTTCACCGATAATCACAAACTGAAAAAAGAAATTTTACCCGCCTGTATTCTGTACGCGAAGGCGTGTGGATAAAAAAATGCAAAACGGCGAGAGGCCAGATAAATTAATAATTTATAATTAAAGCTACTGGCCGAGACCTCGCGTACACGCTCGCAAGCTCACTTAAACATATAAAAGGATATAGCCGCAGAATTGATGATGCAAACCGTTTGATTTACTCAGGTGATGAAAAACAAAACTTGCGTATTCTCAGCTGCAAAGGGCACTATATCTGACTCTGTCCAAAAGTGCCGTCTGTTTAGTGGTTTTGAATAATTAAGCAGACTGCACTTTTAATGATAATTCCCTCATGTTTTTTTTAGTATACTTAATCACCTAACCAGTGCCATCACAAAATCCAAAAATTGATCAAAATGCTGCGGTGTCAGTCTATCCGGAGTATCCGCAGGGGTATTCATGTTTTTCCATGTGGCAGGCAGGGATTTGCGCTCGGTTGAGTTTTTAATTCCGCCGGAGATAATTATTTTAACAAACTCAGGCCGGCTTCGAAGGAGCGCTTCGTACTGCTTCGATTCTTCGTTGGGCAGAATGCTGATGGTTTGCGCGGCAAGACCGGAGCGGAGAAATCCCATGTCGTCGCAAAAAGGAATTGGAGCGAGTAAAAGTTTTTCCATGCGAAGATTATGCGTCGTCTGAAGGACATGCGATCTTAGCTGCATAATTTCATTTTTTACCTTTATGATGTTTGGATTATCGCTTGCGCCTAAAATTGAATCCGCCAGTGTAGAAAAAATAAACGTGTCTCCGGTTCCGCAGGCGTCAAAATTAAAAATTTTCGCTTTTTCAAAACCCCATGCCTTTAATTGTTTTGCAAGTGTGAACGACCCCTGTTTTTCAAAACTTTCTCCCGGTTTTAATTCTTCCTTGTCTGTAAATATAATTATCCAGTTCTCGATATACTGCTTGTCCAAAAGCATTGCGATGCGAAGAAGATGAAAAACAGCGATACTGTTGTCGTTTGCGCCGGGGCTTCCGTCCACCCGATCGTAATGCGCAACGAAGATATAAGGATTTTTCGGAATAACAGGAAGTGCGCTTCCAACAGGACGCGGCAGTTTTTTTCCCTGCGGAAAAATAAAGAAGTGGCGGTTTTTATCTATGTTAAAAACAAGAGAATTAAGCTTGAGTTTTTCGATTGTGCCTAAAAGCGCTTTAAACCTGTCCACTTTTGAAGCAATAAAATAAGCGAAACGATCATAAGGGCTTGTTTTTTGCCAGTCTTCCGGTTTCATAATAACTCCTTTGCTTTAAAATTATGCGAAGGAGACGTAAATTGCTCCTGCGCTTCGATTAATTTTAATTCGATTAAATTATTTTTTTTCTCTGAAGATTTAAAGCTAAATTCCAAAATGCTGTATACAGATGATGCGCAGAGTTCCAAAGTTTTTCTAAGGTCTTTTGTTTTTAAAATATGCGATAAAAATACGGCTGTTGTCATATCTCCCGTTCCCGCAGCGTCGTTTCCAAGCGGAAGATACGGCGTTTCGATTATTAACAACTGTTTTTTATCAGATGCGACCATGCAAAGTTTTCCTTCTGTTTGCATAACGCTTGTTACAAGCACTATGGAAGGACCCATTTCGTGAAGCATTTTTACGCCTTTTTTTACGTCTTCGATGCTTTTTATGCTGATTCCTGTAAGAGCTTCAAGCTCAAAATTGTTCGGGCATACAATGTCAGCTAACGGAATAAGCTCGTCTTTGAATATTTTTGGAATATCAGGCTTAACATAAAAACCTCTGCCTGTGTCTCCCATAACAGGATCACATGCGAAAAGAGCAAAAGGGGAGTGCTTTTTTACTTTTTTTACGGCTTCTATAACAGCTTTACCTACCTGTGCGTCTCCAAGATATCCGGAAAGAACTGCGCTGCAATTTTTTAAAACATCACGATCTTCAAGACCTGCGACAAGATCAGACACAAACTCTGCGCCGAGAACTTTTCCCCTCCACGCGCCGTACCCTGTGTGGTTGGAAAACTCTACCGTGTTAACTGCCCATACTTCGCTGCCCAATCGCTGAAGCGGGAAGACGGCTGCGGAGTTTCCTGCATACCCGTAAACTACATGTGACTGTATCGATAAAACCGCCAATTTAAACCTTCCTGCCGCCTGATTTAAAAATTCTGCCAAAAAATTCTGATAATAGCCTTATATTTTTCCCTTTATCCTGTCCGTATCTTCTGGTAAAATCGTCCGCAGCTTTTGAAAGCGAATACTTTCCGTATTTCTTTTTCAAAAAATCCCAATGTTTAATAATCCATACATAAAGATCGGCTTCTGTTCTGCCGGGAAAATTAACAAGCAAACGCTGACCTTTGATTATCGTTATAACAGGAGTATATACATTATTGTACCAGGATACAAGCGCATCATTAAAAGGAAGCTCTTCTTCCATTTTTTCATTAAGAAAATATTTATGAACCAGAATATGATTATAAATAACGTCGTATCTTCCGGGAGAACTGAAATTTAAATCGGCGTAACCTGTTAACGCGCCGAAATTTGTTTTTTCGTAAAAAATAATTTTTTCGTATGCAATTAACGCGTCGCGAAGTTCATCAGTGTCCATGGAAGGCTTAATGTTTATTTCTGTAGAAAGGCTGATTACTTCAGCGTCAATAAATTCAACTCCCTGTATCTTTGCGACCGATACCCTGTGATTTCCGTCGCGGACGAAATAAACGCCTCCTATTTCGTAAAGTAAAATAGGCGGAAGAATTATATCTCTGTGATGCGCTTCATCAACCCTTTGCCATCTGGAGCGCAAGTGTTCCCGCTTTGGAAGAAAATATTTATTAAAATCATGATAACGTCCTTCGCTGCCTATAACAAGTTTAATCGGTACAGTTTTATTGCCCATATAAACTTCATTTTTTGGTTTTAAAATATCTTTTACATCGTTAAACGAAAGCAATCTGTCGCGGTCTGTATTTAAAAAATTCTGAAGCTGAGAAAGAAACGCTCTTCCTCTTGCGCGGGAAAAATCCTCGGTTGCTCTTTGTGATATTGCGTCGTACTCCATTTTAATCTCCCAAATTAATCACATAATGACTGTAAGCGTTAATAACAATCGTATCTTTCCACCTGGTACATCGTACATCAGATAAATCATAAAGGTGAATATGCCCGTGAACGAGGTACTTTGGTTTAAAAACCTTCATGAACCATAAATACGATTTAAACCCAATATGACACCTGTCCTGTTTATCATGAATACCTTTAGGCGGCGCATGAGTCAGCAAAATATCAACATAACGTCCGCGGAAAATTCTATTCCATATTAATCTGGGGATAAGCTTTGTTATCTCGATAAACATTTGGAAATCTGTAAATTGATTTTCGCCGTTATTATATCGCATGGAACCGCCAAGACCCGCAATAATAAAATCTCCCTCGGTTTTTACTTTTGTTCCAAGATGAACCGCTCCGCAGCCCATATAATCCCTGTTTTCGAGCAGCATGGGATCGTTCCAAATTTTTCTGTAATATTTTAAATCTTCCAGATGATGATTGCCAAAAACAAAAAATAAAGGCTTATTCAATATTGAAATAATATAATCAAAATAATCAAGCGGAAGGTCTCCGGCTGCCAGAATCAGGTCTACATCGGCAAAACGCTCCTTAATTTGAGGCGAATAAACCTGCGGATCTATTTGATCTGAAATACACAGTATTTTCAATGCAAAACCCTTTTTGTCGATAATATATAGTATATGTATTTCATTTTAGTGTATATTATATACTATAGGAAGGAAAAATGTTGAAAAAAATCACAATGACAGGGGCATTGGTGTTTTTAGGGGTTTTTTGCTTTGCGCAGGCGAATTTTACCAGGGGCGAGGAGCTTTTTATGCGAAACGATCCGGTTCAGGCGCTTCCATTTCTTGAACGAGCGCTTGGAGAGCACCCCTCCAATGTTGTTACCTATATCTATCTTGGCATTGTTTATGAACAGTTAAACAGGCAGGATGAAGCAATCGCCGTATACAGAAGAGTTTTGCCGATGGCAGGAAATCAATCTGCTACAGTTGCCAATAATCTTGGAAATGTTTATTTTTCCAGAGGCAACAATGAACTTGCCGAGCAGTTTTTTTCGCAGGCAATTGGAATTAATTCGGTATATCCAAGCGCGTATCTTGGCAGGGCAAATACCAGAATCAGGGCAGGGCATCTTTTAAATGCTGTTTCCGATTATGAACAATATTTAGTTTTGGAACCGCGCGCAGCTCAGCGTGAAAATATCGAAAGACTGATCGAATTAGTTCGCGCTGATATCGCTGCCGAGGCAATGCGCAGGGAAATTGCCGCTGAAGAAGCGCGCAGAATCGAAGAAGAAAGGCAAAGGCTTCTTGCGTCTGTTTCTGCGTCGCTTCAATCACTGTCAGATTCCAGTCAGGGTATATCGGCAGGAGCTGAAAATATCGAAGGTTATGAAGGCGAGTTTGAATTAGAATAATTGAGAGGAAACGCATGACAAAAGGACAGAAAATCGCATTATTTTCAGGTATCGGATTGGCCGTAATAGGAATAATTGTCGTTATTTTATTACAAACTTGCGCAAAAGAAGATGATGAACTGGCGCTTGACACAAGCGGCGCTGACGCAAGAAGGCTCAATATTTTACGGCTTGCGACTGATTATGCCGCAGCGGGCGAGTTTGACAGAGCGCTTAATCTTCTTGACGGGCTTTTAATTGAAAATGCCGAAGACGCAGACGCGCGCGAGCTTCAGCGTATAATTTTAAGCATGGATAGAAGCGGAACAAGCAACGCTGATGCCGCAAACACTGCGCTAATTGATGAACTACGGCGGCAATATCAGGCGCTGGCATCAAGCATTAACAGACCCGTAGTTATTCAGTCACCGCCGTCTTCCGCGTCAGCAGCATCATCCGCAGATAACGATGAAGCGGCAGCGCGCAGAGCAGCAGCAGCCGCAGAAGAAGAGCGAAGAAGAGCGCAGGAAGAAGAACTTGCAAGAGCCAGCCGCGAAATGCAGGAAATTATGCGGCGGGTTAATAATTTAATTGCCGACGGAAAAGCAAAACTTGCATCAGGCGATCTTGCAGGCGGCACACGCGATTTTAATGAAGCAATAAGATTGATACCGGCAGGCGAAACCAGATTTGAAGCGCAAAAACTTGCGGATATTGCGGATGCTTATTATGATTTCGGCGCTGCTCACAGAAATACGACAGGAGGCCGCGAAGCAATTACAAACGCGGCGCAGCATGCAAATGATTCCATTTCAAGGGATGCTACGCAGGGGCTTCCGCACTATGTTCTTGGACGCATTTCACGTGACGCAAATCAGAATGACAGAGCTATAAATTCATTCAGGGAAGCGGCAAGGTTAGATGCAAATAATTTTATTTATCACCACGAACTTGGAAGAGTTCTTTTTATAGGAAGACGGTATGCGGAAGCGAGAGACGCGTTTCAATCCGCTACCAGAATAAATCCAAATTATGAGCCGTCATGGTATAATCTCGGCGGAACATTTCGCGCTTTAAACCGTCTTGATGACGCAATTTCAGCATACAGACAGGCAGTTGCGATAAGAGCCGATTATTTTGCAGCTCACAGGGAAATCGGCAGAATACTTATAAGCAGAGGAGACGCAAGGGGAGCTGTGCAGGCGTTTTCGCTTGCGTTGCAGCATAATCCAAGTGATTACGCTACGCTGGTTGAATTAGCCGCGGCACAAAGCCAGGCAGGAAACAATATAGAAGCGGAAAGTATGTTTACGCGCGCTTTATCGTCAAATCCAAATGATCCGCAGACAAACTATAATATGGCGCTTGTTAAAATGGAGCTTAGAAAAAATAACGAAGCTATAAATCATGCAAGGATTGCGGTAGACGCAGCTCCTTCAAACGCGATTTATGTTTATACTCTTGGACAGGCTTTGGAAGCGTCAGGCGCAAATGATTTGGCGATTACCGCATACAGACAGTCCGCGTCTTTAGACGCAAGATATATTCGCCCAAGGATTAATCTTGGAAATCTTTATTTAACGGCAGGAAATTTTACAGAAGCGATTCACTTCCTGAATGAAGCGTATACGATAGAGCCTGCAAACTTTGAAGTAAATAATAATCTGGGCGCGGTTTATACAAGACAGGAAAACTGGTCATACAGCATTGTTCATTATGAACGCGCATTAACATCAAGACCGAATGACGCCACGGTGCGTTTTAATCTTGCAAGGGCTTATGCTGCCTCAGGCGATCATCAGAGAGCGCAATCTTCCTATCAGAGTGTTTTACGTCTTGCGCCCAACAATTGGGACGCAATGTTTGAATTGGGAAAAACATGCGTTGTTCTTCAGCAAAACGCGGAAGCAAGACGTTATCTGCAAGACCTGCTTCAGTTAAATCCAAATTATTCAGGAAGAGCTGAAGCGGAAAGAATTTTACAAAGCCTATGAACGCAATAATTACAGTAGTTGGGAACGACAAAGTAGGAATCATCGCAAAAGTTTCCGCGTTTTTGGCAGAACGCGGCATAAATATCGAAGATATTTCGCAGACAGTTTTAAGCGGAAACTTTGTAATGATGATGATGGTAAATCTTGCGTCCAGTTCAAAAGCATTGGAAGAGATAAAAAAAGAACTTAATGGTCTTGGCGATACGCTTAATGTAAGTATCAGCCTTATGCACGAAAAAGTTTTCTCTGCAATGCATAGAATATGAAAAAATTACAAAGTAATTTTTTCATATTCTTGGAAGAAAACCTGTGGTTTTCTTCACGGGAATTATTGAAAGGTGATATATGTTATTTACTCCGTTTGAGATAAAAGAAACTGTTGATATGTTTCTGCGCTATAAACTTGATATCCGCGCGATTACGCTTGGCGTCTCTCTTTTGGATTGTATTTGCCCTACGGGAGAAGCGACAAGAAATAAAATACGTGAAAAACTTTTGCGCGTGGCAGGTCCGCTTGTAAAAATAGGCTGCGATATCGAAACAGAATTCGGCATTCCGATAATTAACAAGCGCATATCTGTTACGCCAATTGCAATTGTCGCGGGATCAAGCGAAGAAAGCGATTATACGCCATTTGCAAAAACACTTGATTCCTGCGCAAAAGAACTTGGCGTTGATTTTATAGGCGGGTTTTCCGCACTTGTTCAAAAAGGTTTAACACCGGGCGATGAAAAATTAATCAGCTCTTTGCCTGCCGCATTATCACAAACAGGGCAGGTTTGCGCGTCTGTTAACGTCGCCTCTACAAAGAGCGGAATCAACATGGACGCGGTAAGGCTCATGGGAGAAATAATTAAAAAAACAGCCGAAGCGACTGCTTCCAGGGACGGCATTGGCTGTGCAAAACTTGTCGTTTTTTGCAATGCACCCGAAGATAACCCGTTTATGGCAGGCGCTTTTCACGGCGTGGGTGAAGCGGAGAGCGTATTAAATGTAGGCGTTTCAGGCCCCGGCGTAATTAAAGCTGCCCTTGAAAACTGCCGCGATCTGAGTTTTGACGCGTTAGCTGACACCATTAAAAAAACAGCGTTTAAAATTACCCGCATGGGGCAGCTTGTAGGAATGGAAGCTGCGCGCCGCATTGGCGTTCCGTTCGGCATTTTGGATTTATCGCTTGCGCCGACTCCCGCAGTTGGTGATTCTGTCGCGCGAATATTGGAAGAGATGGGCGTAGAAACCGCCGGAACTCACGGAACAACTGCCGCGCTTGCGATGTTAACCGACATGGTAAAAAAAGGCGGCATAATGGCTTCCACTCATGTCGGCGGTTTTTCCGGAGCTTTTATTCCTGTCTCCGAAGACGAAGGAATGATAGAAGCTGTAAAAAGCGGCTGTCTCTCTCTTGATAAACTGGAAGCGATGACTTGCGTTTGCTCTGTGGGACTGGACATGATTCCGCTTCCCGGCGACACATCCGCTTCGACAATTGCCGCGATTATCGCAGACGAAATGGCAATCGGCATGGTGAATAATAAAACAACCGCAGTGCGCGTAATTCCGGTTCCAGGAAAAAAAGCGGGCGATTGGGCAGAGTTTGGCGGCCTTTTAGGCGGCTCTCCTGTCATGGCAGTTAATTCTGCAAAGAGCGATGTATTTATAAACCGCGGCGGAAGAATACCCGCGCCTATACACAGTTTTAGGAACTAAATTTTTAGAGAAGTGTCCACGGATAGTTGAAAATAAATCTTGACGTCTATAGTATATCTGTATATACTATAATTAAGAGGTATTAAATGACTAAAGATAATATTATACCCAATATCGGTGAAGTATTAGCGCTTGAGTTCCTTGAACCTATGAATATCAGCCAAAATAGCCTTGCAAAGGCTCTTGGAATACCTCAAAACCGTTTAAGCGACATTATTAACGGGAAGAGAGGTGTTTCGGTGGACACTGACTTGCGTCTTTGCAAATACTTTGGCTTAACAGATGGTTATTTTTCGGGTTTACAAATGGATTTTGAGAGAATAACCGCCAAACGTAAACTGCAAAAGGATCTTCAAAAGATAATCCCTTTAAAAGCGGCAATGTTGTAAACAGAAACCATGATTCAATCCTTTAAATGCAAAGAAACTGCTAAAATTTTTGATACAGGCTTTTCTCGCAAGTTTCCTGTAAGTATTTTAAAATCGTCAATTATTCGTCTTGCGATGATTAATCGTTCAGGCAAGCTTGATGATTTTAAAGTACCTCCTTCCAATCATCTTGAAAAATTATCAGGAGACAGAGAAGGTCAATATTCAATTCGCATCAATAATCAATATAGAGTTTGCTTTAAATGGGAAGGAAGCAATGCTTTTGACGTAGAGATTATTGATTATCATTGAGATATAATAGAAGGCGGATAATGCTTACGATCAATTACGGTAAAGACTTTACAAAAACCACTTATGACACTCTTGCCGCTTCGGATATAAAAACATATTTACAAAAAAACTTTTCTGTTTCCTTAAAACCTAATCTTGTTGTTGAACGTCCGGCATCAGGCGGAGCGACTACGCATCCCGAAGTAATTGAAGGTATCATTCAATTTTTAAAAGATTTTGGTATAAGCAATATAAAAATAATTGAAAACTCAGCCTGCGGACACAGTACAAAACTTGCGTTCAGAGCATGCGGGTACGAAGCGCTTCAAAAAAAATACGGCGTTACGCTTAAAGATTTAAAAGACGACAATTTTATTTCTCTTGAACATGAAGGCATTGATTTTAAGATAAGCGAAACAGCACTTAAAACCGACTTTTTGATTAATGTTCCCGTCTTAAAAGCGCATTGCCAAACACGTTTAACTTGTTGCATGAAAAATTTAAAAGGCTGCATACCGCAAAGTGAAATGAGGCGTTTTCATGCTCTTGGACTCAATAAACCAATCGCGGGGCTTAACGTATTATTAAAAACGCATTACTGTGTCATTGACGGCATCTGCGGCGACCTTAGTTTTGAAGAAGGCGGAACGCCAATGGAAGCAAACCGCATAATCGCATGTTCCAATCCGGTTTTAGCAGATTCTTATTGCGCCGGTTTAATCGGTTACAACCCCGACGATATTGAATATTTGAAATACGCAAAACAATTCGGAGCAGGTGAGTACTATTCGAATAAAACCAAAGTGGTGGAACTTAATGCAGAACAAAAACCTGCTTACGAACAAAAAAGTAACAGGATTGCAGATAAATACCGCAGTTTTATCGAAGAAGAATCTGCATGTTCTGTTTGTTATGCCGCATTAATTTTTGCGCTTCACCGCAAAGGCGCTTCTTTACGCGGAAAAAAAATCTGCATAGGACAGGGCTTTAAAGGAAAAAATAATACTGTCAACATTGGAATTGGAAATTGCACACAGGGGTTTAAAACGCATGTGAAGGGATGTCCGCCCAAGGCTGTGGATATTTTGGGGATGTTGTAGATGCGGTAGATTTTCAACAAATCCGTTCCTTGTCCATTACCGCTATTCTGTCACACAGATTTTCCACTATTTTTATGACAAAATAGGAACTAAAAATATGACAAATATGGAAGTGAATACTTGACAAATATGGAAGTGAATACTTGACAAATATGGAAGTGCAAAGTATAATTTATGTATGGGAGTTAAATACTTACCTCGCATTGCTGACAAGGTATTGGAACTGGCGTTAAAAACATCAGGTGCAGTCTTAATTGCAGGTCCAAAATGGTGCGGAAAAACACGGACTGCAGAAAAGATATCAAAAAGTGTTCTTTACATGCAAGACCCGGATCACTACGCGGAATATAAATTACTTGCAAGCGCCAAGCCGTCAAAATTACTGGAAGGCGAAACACCTCGTCTTTTAGACGAGTGGCAAGTTGCGCCCGTTTTGTGGAATGCCGTGCGATTCGCTGTTGATAAAAGAAAAAAACGCGGTCAGTTTATTTTAACCGGTTCAGTAGTTCCGCCTCAAACTAATGATTTGCACACCGGAACCGGGCGAATTTGCAGAATGACAATGCGTACCATGTCATTGTTTGAATCGGAAGAGTCAACAGGTCAAATATCCCTTACGGATTTATTTAACGGTGAAACAGATATGTCAGGTGAAAGCCGGCTTTCGGTCGAACAGTTGGCTTTTATTCTAACTCGAGGAGGCTGGCCCGAAGCTGTAATCGAGAAGAAACAGAAATATGCGCTTCAAATGATTTATCATTATTTAGATGCTGTCGCGAATCAGGATATTTCAAGCATTGACGGAATAGAACGTAATCCTGACAGAGTGTATTCGCTTTTGCGTTCAATGTCGAGAAACATTTCAACGCAAGCCGCTACGTCTACGCTTGTAAAGGATTTACTCACAAACGATGAATCTTTATCAAATAAAACTATTGATGATTATATATCTGCGCTGAAAAAATTATATGTGGTAGAGGATTTACCCGCATGGAGTCCGCAATTACGATCAAAAAGAGCAATCAGAACAACGGCAAAAAGGCATTTTGCTGATCCTTCTATTGCCGCAGCTTCCCTTCGCGCAGATGCAAATAAACTTATAAAAGATTTTAAAACCTTTGGATTTTTATTTGAATCACTGTGCATTCGTGATTTAAGAATATATGCAGACAGTATTGACGGAAAGGTTTATCATTACCGCGATCAGTTAGATAATGAAATTGATGCGATTGTTCAATTAAAAGATGAACGATGGGGTGCTGTTGAGATTAAAATGGGCGCAGGTGAAATTGAAAAAGCTGCGGAAAATTTGATAAAATTCAGTAATAACATAGATATCACAAAAATGCAGAAACCTTCATTTTTAATGGTTTTAACCGCAGCCGAATTTGCTTTTCAAATGGAAAATGGCGTATGGGTTGTACCGCTTGCATGTTTAAAAAATTAATATTAACTATAGTTGTAAACCATTCTCTTTAATTCGTCCCTTGTCCATTACCGCTATTCTGTCACACAGGTATTCAACCGCATCCTTGTTATGCGAAATAAAAAGTATGCTTACTCCCGCATTTTTATTTATTTTTTTAAAAAGGTTTAAAATTCTGCTTCCTGCGCTTACGTCAAGGGAACTAATTGCTTCGTCTGCGATTAAAAGACGCGGTTCAAGGATTAGGGCGCGGGCGATGCAAACGCGCTGTTTTTGACCGCCTGATAACTCATGAACACGGCGCGTTTTGTAAGAAGGATCAAGACCTACGCGCAAAAGTATTTTGTCAGCTTTTTTTTTGCGCTCTTCTTGAGTGCCGATCCTGTGAATAACAAGCGGCTCTTCTACAAGCCAGCCGATTTTTTTGGTTGGGTTTAACGAAGCGCCCGGATCCTGAAAAACCATTTGCACCTGCTGCTTCCTGTCCTTTGCGCCGTGAAGTGTAATCTCACCATCGTAATCGATAAGATCTAAAATGCAGCGCGCAAGAGTAGTTTTACCGCAGCCGGATTTTCCCGTAAGACCAAAAATCTCGCCTGATTTTATTTCTAAATTAACGTTATTTAAAACATGTTTTTCGTCAATTTTGCCGAATAAACCGATTTTGCGATCGGTATAAACATTGGAGACATTACGAATGGAGAGCAGGGTAGATTCACTCACAAGCTTCCTCCATCGGGAAATAACAATAAACTTTTCTGCCCTTTTGCGTTTCTTCCTTAACGGGCGGGAAAACATGTTTGCAAATATCCTTCGCTTTGGAACAGCGCGGAGCAAAAGGACATCCTGTTAGTTGATCATCAACGGACGGCACTTTTCCGCCGATACATTTTAATTCTGCGCCGCGCTTTTCTTTGTTGGGAATAGCGTTAATAAGAGCGTGAGTATACGGATGCAGCGGAGAAAAAAGAACGCCGGAAGGACCTTCTTCGATTATTTTTCCCGCGTACATTATAATAAAACGCGTACAGTATTTTTGTATAATCGAAAGGTCGTGAGAAATTAACAATAAAGATGTTTTTTGCCTGCGGTTCATTTCCAAAAGATAAGAAAGTGACTTCTTTTGGCTTTCTTCGTCAAGAGAACTCGAAGGCTCGTCTCCAATTAATAATTTAGGATTTGCGATTACAGCGATAGCTGTCATTATGCGCTGACACATGCCGCCCGATAACTGATGCGGATACGCGTTAAATACTTTCTCTGTGTTCGTAAATCCAAGAGACGCAAGTATTTCAAGGGCTAATTGTTTATTTTTTTCTCGTTGCTTTCTTTTCTCCAATAGCTGATCACTGACACTTGTTCCCTGACCCTTGTTTAACTCCAAAACTTCCGTTATCTGCTTTCCAACCCTTATTAATGGGTTTAACGCTTGCCTTACATCCTGAAAAATATAGGATATTTCGTTTCCTCTTATGCTGCATAATTCCCTTTCGTTTAAAGGTCTAAGGGATTTATTATTAAATAAAATTATTCCTTTTGTAATTTTTGCTTCATATGGAAGAAGATTTGCTATTGAAAGAGCGGTCATGGTTTTTCCGCAGCCAGATTCTCCTGCAAGGCCGAGGATTTCTCCTTCGTCTATACTGAAACTGATGTTGTCAAGAATATTTAAAAATTTATTTTCTTTCTTTACAGAGACGCAAAGGCCTTGAACTTCAAGTAAGGGAGCCATGCCGCCCTCCAGGACTTCTTCTGATTCCTTCGCCGAGAAGATGAAAAGAGATAACTGTCAACATGATAAAAATACCGGGAGCAAGCGCATACCAGGGAGCAGAAAAAAACCAACCTTGAGATTCAAATAACATTCGTCCCCATGATGGATGCGGCGGCTGGATTCCCATTCCAAGATAGCTCATGGCCGATTCTGCAAGAATTGCGTTTGAAAGACCTATTACAGATGCAGAGAGCAGCGAAGGAGCAAGATTGGGAAGTATGTGAATAAATGCAATGCGAAAAAACCCCGCTCCAAGAATTTTTTCCGCCTGAATAAAAACAGCGTTCTTGTACTGCAAAGCTCCTGTGCGAATAACGCGCGTGTAGCTTGGTATAAAAAGTATTAATAAAGCAATAAATAAACTGAATTGACCGTTACCAAGAATCGCAATCATAAACAGGGCAAGAACAATTCCCGGAAATGAGTTTAAAGTGTCGATTATTCTCATTATTACAGAATTTGCCATTCCTCCAAGAAAACCCGCAATAAGGCCAAGAACGCAGCCAATGGCACAAGCTCCTGCGACAGTGCAAAATGCAAGAAGAAGTGAGTTTCTGCCGCCTGCCATGACACGCGAAAAAATATCCCTGCCGAAATTATCAGTTCCCAAAAGATGACCCGCGCCTGGCGGCATAAGACGGATGGAATTATCCATCTTATTATAATCATGAGGAGACCAGATTAAACTTAAAAGGGACATAAAAATTATTATTATGCCGATTGTGCCGCCTGCTTTTAATTCCCAATTTAATTTCATCGTACGTTCCTGGTCTGATTAATTCTTGGGTCCATGCTCATGTTAATAATGTCAGCTAATGTGTTTGCAAGAACGACAATAAATGCGATATAAACCATAAGGCTTTGGATTAGCGGATAGTCTCTGGAACTGATTGCGGCAATTAAAAGTCTTCCAATTCCAGGAATTGTAAAAACCTGTTCAATAATTATGCTGCCGGAAAAAACTTCTGCGATTATCATTCCAAGTATTGTGATTGCCGGAAGACATGCGTTTTTTAACACATGATTGCAAATAATATATAACCGTCCTGCTCCCTTACTTCTTGCCGTTCTTACATAATCGCTTTGAAGTTCGTTAAAAAGGGAACTTCTTAAAAATTTAATTAAAATGGCGGAATTGGGGATTGCGATTGCAAGAGCAGGAAAAAAAAGGCTTCCCAAAAAACCAAAAAAGTTTTCGTTATAATTAATAAAGTTTCCGGGAATAAAAAGCTTAAAGCCAAAGCCGAATATAAAAATAAATAAAAGACCAAGGAAAAAACCCGGAGCGCTTATGCCGCCTGCAGTTATTACATTAACAATAGTGTCTGCTATGCTTCCCTGTTTTTTAACAGTAAAAAGCGAAACTGAGAAAGAGATGATAATTATTAAAAAAAGGGAAAGAAGAGCAAGAGCTATAGTGACAGGGAATCTCTGCGATATCAATTCTGAGATTTGTATTCCCTGAAAGCCATAAGAAACGCCGGTGTTTCCCGATAAAAATTTAAACAGCCAGTCAAAGTAACGAACAAAAACATTTCTGTTTAATCCCATCTCTTCACGTAACGTTTCAATCTGTTCGGGGGAAGTCCAGATTCCTCCAAGACCGCTTGCAGGATCTCCCTTAATGACGCTGAAGGCGAGAAAACACAATATGGAAACAAGAAACAAGGTAATTAGGGCAGATAATATTCGTTTAAGAATGAAATTCAATGCTTACTTACCTTGTAAAGCGAAGAAAAATCTATGACGTATAAAGGATAATCAAGCGCACCGGAAAAAACTCCGCTGCGAAGCACAATAAAGTAAAAAATATCCTGAATAAAAACGCTTGCCGCATCTTCTGTAATTATTCTCTGCGCTTCCCTGTAAAGACCGACTCGTCTTGCTGTGTCAGCCTCGGTAAGCACGGCGTCGTAGACTCTGTCGTAATCGGCGTTGTTAAAATTAATAAAGTTTCCGCCGTCGCTTGAATAGTAACGATGAAGAAAGCCGCGCGGTGAAACTGTCGGGCTGTCCAGTGAAATAATTGTCGCCTGATAATTTCTGTTTAAATATACTTCTCCAATCCATGTATTCCAATCGACAAGTTTAATCGATGCATTGATTCCAATTTCCTTTAATTGGTTAACAATAACCTGGGCGGTATTAACATGCATGACATAATTTGACGGAACAGTAATTTCGAGAGACAGTACGTTAGAATTATTGTATCCGGCATCAGCAAGCAGGTTACGTGCAAGTTCTGGATCATAAGAATAAGATAATCCGTCCTGATAATATACAGAAAGGCCGGGAATCAAAGGACTTGCGGAAGGAGAGCCTTGTCCGAAAAATGCAGTGTCAATTATGTCCTGAACATTTGTTCCGTGGTTAATGGCGCGGCGTACGCGAATATCATTAAGGGGAGGGGATGCGTTATTTAGCGCCAACAATTGTACCGCGGCGGATCTGTTGTAGTTAATATCAAATTGATTGTGATTAAGCTGAGCCGCCATGTCGCCGGTTATAAATGCGCCGTCGATACTTCCGCCGCGAAGCGCCACCATCAACGTGTCAAAATTATCAAAAAATAATATCGTTATTTTTTCAATATTGGGTAAATCTCTTTGCCAGTAATTGTTGTTTTTTGTCAAAATGAGATTTCTAAGCGGTGCATAACTTTCAATTATGTACGGACCTGTGCCGATATTTCTCGCGTCTTTTTTAACAACGGCAACCGTTAAATATGGAAGAAATTCAGGATCGGCAGATTTTAAAATAATACTGATTTGATTTTCATCCAAAATTCTTACTTCTTCTATGTTTTGCAAACCGTTAAAACCTTCTTCGATTGCGGTATCCAGACTGTATTTTACATCCTCGGGGGTAACGTTTGTGCCGTCAGAAAAAAGTACTCCTTCCCTGAGAATAAAATTATACACGAGAGAATTTTGACTAATTGTCCACGATTGCGCAATGCACGGCATAAATGTTCCGTCGGTATTGGGTTTTACCAATCCTTCGAATACATTAAATAGAATGCTTCTGCCGTCCGCAGTGTTTTCAGGTTTTAGAGGATCCAGCGTAGTTGGTTCTGTGGTAAAACCGTAACGAAATCCATCTTTGCCGGCATCTGAACATGACAGAAGTATGCAAGCAACCAAAAAAAAGGAAATTAAGAGAGAACTTTTAATTTTCTTCATAACGTCTCCATAAAAAATAGTGTGACTGCATTATACAAAAAATTAATCCATTAAAACAAGGCATCGCCGCGGCATAAATCCGGCAGGAAACCTGCTTTTGTTATTTTATCAGATAAAATGGATAGATTCTCCGCTGCCTCTTCTCCGCCAAAAACCTTGTTGTCGTAGATTACGTACAGTTTTTTTGCAAGAAGAGGGGAGAGATTCGGCATAACAATATTAGCCCCAACATTCAGCGCAAGCTCCCTTCCGTTAGGTGCAATTGTTCCCATCGCGGTTGTAGCCGGGATTAACGCCTTCGGAAGCGCTATTCGCGCAAGGGCTGTCATTTTAAGGCATAAATTGATGTTTCCAGGCTGTTCTGTGCCGAAAGGAGTGTCTTTTTGCGGTAAAAAAGGGCCGATTCCAACCATTTGCGGCTGAAATTCTTCCAGGAAACGAATGTCTTCGAGCAGATTTTCAGACGTTTGATACGGAGAGCCGACCATAAAACCAGCGCCTACCTGATACCCGATTTTTTTTAAAATCTGCAAAGCCTGCTTCCGCGCAGCGAATGACTGTGAAGGAGGATGGAGTTTTGCGTAATGGCTGCCCGACGCTGTTTCATGGCGAAGGAGGTAGCGGTTTGCGCCTGCTTTAAAAAAGCTTTCATAATCTGCCGCTGTGCGTTCGCCAAGGGAGAGCGTAATTGCATGAGAAGGAAACTCCTGTCTGATTGCGGCAACAATTTCAACGGTGCGTTCTCCTGTAAAATACGGGTCTTCGCCGCCCTGCAGAACAAAAGTTTTTATTCCAAGTTTGTCACCGGTTCTGCAGCAGTCAAGGATATCCTTTTTCGATAAACGAAACCGCTCAATTTTAGAATTGGAACAGCGTATGCCGCAGTAGTAGCAGTCGCATTTACAGTAATTGGTAATTTCGATTAAGCCGCGTATGAAAACGCTTTTCCCGTAATGTTCTTCGCGTATCTTACGCGCTTGTAAAAAAAGGGATTCAATTTCTTCTTTATCATCTGTTGCGATAATACGCAATATTTCGCTGTCATTCATACGAAGAAGTCTCTGCCTTCGCCGCGGCGGATTTTTTCTACGTTTTCCATGGTTTTTTTGCGTATTGCTTCATTTGCAATATTGGGAGTTTCTTTTTTGATTACGGTATTTATTTTTTCTCTGAACGTATTATCGCCGTAATCCATTCCGTATTCGCAAAGTGTCATAAGCGCGTTTGGAAGGCACACATTTCCAATTTCGCCTGATTTTGCAAGCGACATAAATCTGTCGCCTGTTCTTCCGCCGCGGTAACATGCAGTGCAGAAACTTGGAATGAACCCGTCGTCCAATAATTCCGATATGATCGAAGTCGCGTTTCGTTCATCGTTAACAAAAAATTGAGGGCTTGTTTTTTCATTTCGCATTCGTTTGCTGTAGCCGCCTACTTCGGTGCTGGAGCCCGCGCTTATTTGCGAAATGCCCAATTGCAAAAGTTTTTTTCGCATGTCATGACTCTCTCTTGTAGAAAGAATCATTCCGGTAAACGGAACCGCAAGCCTGATAACGGCAACGATTTTTGCGAATGTATCATCATCAACAAGATTTGGAAAATCGCTGATGTTCATTCCTTCTGCCGGGCAAAGGCGCGGAACAGAAATCGTATGAAAGCCGACGTTATATTTTTTTTCCAGATGTTCGTTATGAAGCAAAAGTCCCATTGTATCAAAATAAGGATTGGCAAGACCAAAGAGAACGCCTCCTCCAACGTCATCTATGCCGCCTTCCTGAGCGCGATCAAAAGCGTTTAAGTGCCATGTATAATTTTTTTTGGGACCTGTTAGGTGAACAGAATTATATGTCGGTTCATGATATGTTTCCTGAAAAAGTATATAAGTGCCGATGCCGGCTTCTTTTAATTTACGGTAATTTTCTGCAGTAGTTGCCGCGATATTTACATTAACGCGGCGAATCTCGCCGTTTTCAAATTTCATATCGTATATTGTTTTTATGCATTCAATAATATAATCGATAGAGCAGTCAGCATCAGATTCTCCTGCTTCTATTGCAAGACGTTTATGTCCCATCATTTCGAGGATTTTTACTTCTTCGCGCACCTCATCCATGCCAAGACGGTTTCGTTTAAAATTGTTGCCGTGATTAAAACTGCAATAAGCGCAGCGGTTAACGCAATAATCACTTACATAAAGCGGCGCAAACATTACGATTCTGTTGCCGTAAATACGTCTTTTAATATTTCCAGCGATTTCAAAAATACGCGTAATATAAAAAGTGTTTTTAGTTAATAAAAGCGCGGCAACTTCATTATGCAAAAGAGATTCGCCATTTTCGGCTTTATCCAAAGCATTTTTAATTAAATCATCGTCTGCATTTTTTGCGTCTTTGAGTAAATTATTAATATAATCATGATCTATAAAATTTTCGTCCATCTTACTGTTTATCTCCTGAAAACCTCAACGCTTCGTTTTAATATTCCCTGCATATGCGCGATGGCTGTACCATAATTTGTAAACGGAATATTTTGCTCTTTCGCAAGATTTTGGCGGTAGCATATTTCGCGTTCATTAAGCATACATGAACCGCAGTGAATGATCAACTTGTAGCCGCAAAGATCATGCGGAAAATCGCCGCCTGAACAAAAATTATATAACATCTCTTTTGAAGTATATTTTAAAATCATGCGCGGTATTTTAACAGTTCCGATATCATCGCATTGTCTATGATGTGTGCATCCTTCGCATATTAATATTTTATCTGATGTTTCGAGGCTGTCAATAAACGCAGCTCCCGTGACGGCAGCATCCAAAAAACCTTTAAAGCGGGCGAACAAAATCGAAAAAGAAGTAAGCGCGATATCCTGCGGCACAATGGAAGAAACATGAGAAAAAACCTGACTGTCTGTAATCACAAGCGCAGGTTTTTTTCCAAGGCTTTTAAGAGTTTTTTCAAGTTCAGTTTCTCTCACAGCAATTGCCAAAGCGCCTGCTTCCAGAATATCGCGTATCATTTGCTGCTGGGGAAGAATCAACCTACCCTTGGGAGCTGCTTTGTCGATAGGAATAACAAGCACAACAAAATCATCGGGTTTTATTAAATCCGCAACAAGACGCTGCTTAGGTTCATCATTGGCGGCAAGAACCGCTATTTTTTCTTTTAGCAAATTAATGTTATAACCTGTCTTTGCGCTGACATTTAATATTTCATTTTCTAACCACAAACCACACGAATCTGAATCACACTTGTTTGCAACGATAATATAGGGTATATTTCTTTCTTTAAAAAGCGCGATTAGTTCTTCTTCGGCGGCTATAGTGCCTGTTTGTTCGCCATCCAAAACAAGGACTGCCGCATCGGTCTTGTTTAAAACCCGTTTTGCGCGTTCTACCCTCATTTCGCCAAGGTCGCCTTCGTCGTCAAAGCCCGGGGTGTCGATGATTACAACCGGACCAAGGGGCAAAAGTTCCATTGATTTGTACACGGGATCTGTTGTTGTTCCTTTGATTTCGCTCACAATTGCCAAATTTTGCCCTGTGACTGCGTTTACAAGACTGGACTTCCCCGCGTTTCGCCGCCCAAAAAACGCAATGTGGACGCGGTTTGCCTGAGGGGCCTCGTTTAATCCCATATTTTCATTATATATAAAATGTAAAATTAATATAATGGTCATTTTTTGTCTGACTATTGACCCCTAACCCCTTTCTTCCAAAACGCCGATAATAAAAAGTAATGATAAATCTATTCTTTTTCCTGAAATTCAAATCCCAATTACGAAAAACCCGGCCGGATATCGTCCGTCAGATAGACGAATCATTGGCCCGCGTGATTGTCGATGCCGGCGGGAAAATAACCGGAGACAGGTTTGTAATCTCCGCGGTTTTTAACGAAGATACGATCGCATTCTGGCTTGATATGTACATTTTAATAGAAAACCTGATAAAAAATATTGAAGCATCTCATGAATTTTTCGGTTTTTCGCTTGTTATTAGCGGTAAAATGCCCGACACCCCTGAATTGCTGGCGCGTTATCTTGCGGGCATAAGCGGTGTTTTTGTTGATGAAAAAGTTGCAAAAAAACTTTTGCCTTATGCGCATTTCGAAAAACCGTCTGACTGGTTAATGAATGTTAAAAAACGCAAATACGGATGCGGCAGTTTTTACAGAATTAAGGAATTAAAAACATTCAGAAAAAATCACGGAAATGATCTGGAACTTCAAAATAACGTCAGTAAAATATTTAAACAGGAAAAAAGAAAAAATTTATTGATTCTTGGCCCATCCTTTCTGCAAATGCGCGGACCTCTTACAGAGTACTGCGATGATATAAATGAAGATTTTCCTGTTTTAAAAGTCTGCTTCGAAAGTATCGGGCTTGGCTCTATCGTTGATATGTGGTCGCTTAACATCCGGGCTTTGGCAATCGGGCAATCAACAGACGAGATCGACAACTTATGGGAGTTTTTATTTTGCGAGAGGATTCGCGACGAAGTTTCTGAATATGTTGTCCGCTGTGTAAGAAAGTTTATACATTTAGTGTTTAATTTTTATCTCGGCGCCGCTCAAAAAAGAGCCCAGACCCCCATTTTAACTCTCGAAAACATACATTTAGCGGAGTCCAACGCTTTGAATTTGCTTTTGGACGCATTAGCTGAAACAAATCAGAGAGACAGTAAAAAAATATTGCTTTTAGGCACCAGCGAAGACGATATTCCTTCCGGCAGAATGGCTCAGTTGGAGACGGTTTTTACCGTTGTCAGAAAAATTGATGATGTAAAGGTAAATGCGCTGTATTATCCCAAGCTTTCAATTGATTTATGGGAAATTATTTATATAATTTCCCTTTTAAATAAATATTTTTCTCCGGAACTTTTTCAGCGCTTATTTGAAGAAGAAGAGAAAAATCATGTAATGGTAACAAGAGCTTGTTCGATACTTCATTCATTGGGCATTATTGATTCTCTTCGCGAACCGCGTTTAATAAAAAGGCACTATGAAGATTATGCAGGTAAAGTGCTGGAAGAAAAAACGGAAAGAGTAAAAACTCTGGTTCGCACAAGACTTTTAAACTGGGCATCCCGCCGTAATATAAATCCGTGCTTCCGTCTGCTTATGATAATCTCGGGTCTTAACGGTTCAAAACAAATAGATGATTTGCTTCTTTTAAAAGCTTTTTCGTCTGATATTGTAAATAAAACAACCGGCGCAATAGAAAAAGCCATGGATGACGGGCAGTTTGAAGAACTTGTTTCCGTTAAAGCATCGGCTATCAGACATATTTTTAAAACGTCAAAAGCGCTGCTTTCAGGTTTTGAAAAAGATATAAAAAACGCTTTTATCGACACGCAGTTCAGCAATTTAACATCTGATTGCGATTCTTTTCCTGTGTTAAAGGCGCAGATACTTGTAAATCTTTGCGGATTTTATTTGGGACATCAGGACGGAAGAGAAGCGACAGAAAAGGCAAAAGAAGCCATTTTACTTGGACAAAATAAAAATTTATTTTGTCTGCCTCAGGCGTACAGATTATTTTCGCTTGTTTGTCTTTCAAAACAACAGGTAAATGAAACAATTGAGTACCTTGGTTTTGCGCTTACGAATGCCGAAAGAATCGGCAATAATCATGAACTTGCGATTTCAGCTTATTATGCGGCAGCGGCTCAGTTTTTATACGGCGATGTTTATAACGCAGCAAAACTTGCACGCAAATCTATCGAACAGTCACTTTCTGCAGGTCATCCTGATTGGGCGGATCGTTCGCGATTTTTGGAAGGACGGCTTGAACTGGAACTTGGACATTACAAGGAAGCGCTTGAAATATTTGAAGGATTACGAAAAGAGCCTTACGGCAGCATGACCTGCGAAAAAGAAAATCTTCTTGCAGCGTGGGTATACAGATGCAAAAATTACCTTTTATATTTAATCAGCATTAATCCTGAATCAGAAGAAGAAACAGAGAATCAAAACAGATGGGAAGAAAATTTGCGTCCTGTGCCTGCAAATTATGATGCGGAATTATTTGAAATAGAAGCCGCGTATTTATCCGGCGATTTTGAAAAGACAAGAGATCTTTCCGGATCATTAAAAAATCCTTTTGCGGAAGAAAAATTTCTTTATACGGAACAAGCAGACTGGCGAAGCGGTTTTGCTCAATGTGAACATCTTTATTTTACAAACGGCGAAATTCAAACGCGCATGATTTCAATGTTCCATTCGCTTGCCTTAAACCGGTTAAATCCCGAAGGCGAAGAAGCGATTCACGCTATCCAGCAGATTCTGCGCGATGAAAAGTTATGCGAAATGGATCCATGGGACGCTGTTTATTTTTACGCGAAATATCGTATTTTGGAACAATCAAACGCAAGCCAGGTTGATATGAGTACGGCAGTCAGCATGGCATTTAAACGCCTTCAGCGAAGAGCCGGCAGAATCGAAGATATAGAAACCCGACGTCAATATTTAAACGGTCCTATGTGGAACAAAGAATTGAGCAAAATTGCGAAAGAATTTAAACTGATATAAATGAAAAAAGGCGAATTAAAAAATTTAATTGGCAAAATTGCGGTTACTGAATCAGAGCTTAATCCCGGCGGCATTGTGTCAATTGACGGCGAGATTTATGATGTAAGAACTGAAGGCGAGCATGTTGATGAGGGCAGAGGAGTGAAGGTAGTCCGCGTTAAAGGCAAGAAAATTTTTGTAAGAAGGGTTTAAGAAAAAAAACCGATTCACCACATACGCGGTAAATCGGAATTAGCGGCGATAGGACTTGAACCTGCGACCGAGCGGATATGAGCCGCTTGCTCTACCAACTGAGCTACACCGCCATGATATCATAACTATATAAAAAACGTGAAAAAGTGTCAAGTAAGGAATGATCTTCAGATATTTATTTTTACAGAAAAAACAATCTTTTCGGGGAGGGGAGATTCGAACTCCCGACATCCTGGTCCCAAACCAGGCGGAATAGCCACTATCCAACCCCCCGCAGGCTGTCCCATTATAAACAATTATTTTTTCTTTTTCAAGCGGTTTTTACGCAGTATTTTTTGTTACTTAAATCCTGTAAGTCTCATGAGCATCATATATGGAGCCGATGGTTTTTGAAGCTGAGAAAAATCGCCTGTAAAGTACAAATTATTCTGAGGGTAGTAAAACGCGAAAGATCCGGTTACGCCCGAGTGCCCAATAAGCCCGCCTTTTCCCATAAATAATGAATAGATTCCTCTCGATGCAATTTGCATATAGCCGCCGCCGTAATAAACCGGACCGAAATACGGCTTTAATTTTTCATAAACTGCAAGTTCTTCCAGGATCGATTTATCGAATAATTTTCCTTCCCAGAAAGCTTTTATAAAAAGCATTAAATCCCGCGGAGTAGAGACAAACCCTCCTGCGGCGCCGGCTGAAATAATATTATTAGGTCTATGAATATTTTGATCGCCGTTATAAAACGAAGGAATATAATCATTTTCATTTACCGGCAGATAAGTGCTGTTCATGCCCAGCGGCAAAAAAATCATTTGATTGTATGCGTCCGCAAGAGGAATACCTGTAACCCTTTCCAATATTTCCCCCAGTATCGAAAAGTTGATATTTGCATAATACGCCGCATTTGTATTTGGGGCAAAATGCGGAGAGATTAATTTTACAGCTTCAAGACGTTCATTAAAACTGATATACGTATCTTCATCTGATAATGTGCGGGAAGTATTTGGAAGTCCGCTGGTCTGGAATAATAAATCAGCGATTGTTAAATCAAATGAATATTCTCTTCCTCTGTAGACATGAAGACCTCTTAATTCATCTTCATTTAAAAACTGTGAAAGTTTATCTTCTAAAGAGATTATGTTTTCTCCGTAAAGAATTAATATGCATGCAGTTGTGAATAACTTGCCAACGCTTGCCGTCAGCATGGGTGAGTCTATATCTCTTCCGCCGTATCCAATATTATAAGAAAAATCACCGCTGGAATCTTCTGCATATAAAACCGCTTCATAAATATGCGATTGTTTTACTGCCCTGTTAAACGCTTTTTGTATGGATGCGGAGCTCAATTTTTCGGTACCGGATAAAACAAGTATAGACGCAATTGTAATTAGTACAAAAGCGGAAAAGACAATAAAAAACACTTTTCTTTTTTTTGTTAATGCCATTTTTTTACACTATTTAAATATTCAATTACTCTAAGCCCGTCTGCCGCGCCTGAAACAGGCGTCCTTTTTGGGTCTTTTACGCAAGAGACGGCGTCTTTTAACATGTTTGCAAAATATCCTGTAGGGCCGTTAAAAAATTCGCCTTTCTTTTTAAGAGAGCGAAACTTTTCCGCATAAGGACTTGGAACGCTTTCCCAAATTTCAAAAATACCATTTCCAATCCGCAGTCGTCCTTTTTCGCATGAAAACTCCATCTCAAAGACAAGATGATCTCGCCCGGCTCCAATCTCAAATATAACAGGAATGGAATTCTTTCCTCCCTCCGTGATCTCCGTGGTTAATTTTCTTATATCTCCTTCAAGCCATGCCGTTCCGTTACTCGCATTTAATTTTGCTCCGTAACTTCTTCGGTGTTTCAAAACGCCGCTTGTTAAAAACATTACAGCGTCCGCAAGATGAGTTCCATCATGCCAAAGCTGGTCTATAAGACGCGTTTTTTTTCCCATGTAAAGAACGGCGCGAATGGCGGCCAAATTGCCAAGTTTTCCCTCATCTAAAATTGATTTTGCGCGAATGTAATCTGCGGAATAACGCCGCTCATGGTTTGTTATAATGATTGTATTACCGCTTTTTGACAGACGTTCAATTTTTTTCGATTCTGCGATTTTATCTGCAAGAGGCTTTTCGCAAATGACGACAGGTATTTTATATTCAGAAGCAAGGCGGCAATAATGATAGTGACTGTCAGGATGAGTTGCAATAACAAGAATATCAGGTTTATGTAAAGCAATCATTTCCTTCGCGTCAGAATAAACCGGAACCTGCCATTTAGTTTCGAAAAGTTTTCGCCGCTCTTCGTCAGTGTCGCAGCCCGAGGCAAGAATACAATCGCTGTTAGCTGCAATTGCTCCAGCGTGAGTGCAGGGTTTTTCACGAAGCGCATCGTCTTCCAAAAGCGACGCAATCCGCCCAAGCCCGATAATGGCAGCCTTAATTTTACTCATTGAATATTTTCCAGCGCCATGCTCTGCTGTTCTATTTTGACAGCACGTTTAACGTATTTTTTTTGGCGCCAGGAATTTAAAACAGAGTACATAATCGGCGTAACAAAAATTGTCATAAAGGTGCTTACCATTAAACCGCCTACAAATGTTTTTCCAATCGGTTGAATGGAGTCAGCTCCCGCGCCGGGAAAAAACGCAATCGGCGCCATGCCAAGTATCGTTGTGAGGCTTGTCATCAATATCGGGCGAAGACGTCTTCTTCCGGCTTCGGCGCATGCTTCTTTTACAGACATACCGCGAGCGCAGAGAGTATTTGTATAATCAACAAGAACAATTCCGTTATTAATTACGACACCTACGCACGCGATAATTCCAACAATTGAAAACATGGTCATGGCTTCGCCTGATATTTTATAGATCCAGATTACGCCTATAAAGAGTAACGGTATGGAAAAAATAATAATGAGAGGATCTACAAACGATTCAAACTGGCTTGCCATAATACCGAATATTAAAAATATGGCGGTTAAAACTATTAATACATAAAGGGAAGCAAATGATTGTATTTCCGCAGCTTCGCCAAGATAGCGCACTGATACGCCTTCGCGTTCAACAAGACGCTCTTTTATAGTTTCTTCCAAACGGCGCTGCATATCGGTAACCGCTATTCCCGGTGCAAGACCGCCTGTTACGCGAATAAATCTTTCCTGCATCTCACGGCGTATGGAAGACGGCGCTCTTCCCTCATAAATGCGCGCGACATTTGAAAGAGATATGCGCGTACCGTTTCTGTTGATAACAGAAATTGCGTCGAGGTTGGGAAGCCCCTGGCGGTCTTCTTCTTTTAATCGCACCTGTATATCAATTAGCCTGTTACCCTGACTCATTGTTGTCGCGGTATCTCCATCCATCGCTATGCGTATCTCTGAAGCAATCGAGGCAAGAGAAAGACCGAAATTTGACGCTCTGTCGCGATCAATTTCGATTGCCAGTTGCGGCGCGCCTTCATCTAAATTAATGGTTGGATATTCAATCTCGGGAAGATAGTTCATCATTATATGCTGAATTTCTTCGGCTGTTGCAGTTAACGCTTCATAGTTTTTTGAACTTACGGCGACAACAATAGGCGATGAACTGCTCATTCCTCGTCCGGCCCTAAAACTAATTCGCGTGCCTGGAATAGTATTAAGATACGGAGTAAGTTTTCTTATAATTGTATCGGGAGTATCAATCTGCTCTGCAGGCGGCGGCAGAGTGATTTGAATTGTACCCTGATTCGTTCCGCTCCTTCGGGCAGTTAAAACAATATTAATGTAACCTTCAATCTCTCGTTTTATGATTTCTTCAATGTCAAAAAGAATTTTTTCGGTTACATCGATGCTTGTTCCCTGAGGCATGGAAACGTTTAAATTGACATTATCATCTGTGCGCATACGCACATTCATGTTTAATCCAATGCTGCTGAACTGTAAAAGAGAAAATACAAGAACAAGAGCAACTAACGAAATGACTATTAATCTATAAGACAAACAATATCCAATCGCTTTTTTATAGCCGCTTTCTATCATGCATAAAAACTTTTCGATATGTTCATCTATTGCGCGTATTATGGGATTTTTTATCGGTTTTTGCTTCCTTGTATTAAGTTTTAAAATTGAACCGGAAAGACTTGGCACCAAAGTCATTGCGACAACCAAAGAGATGCTCAATGATATTACTACGGTAAAAATTAAATCGCTGAATAAAACGCCGTTTTCCTTTAATTCATTTTTATAAATAATGATCGGTATAAATACACAAAGCGTTGTAACTGTAGAAGTTACAATGGCGCGTAACATTTCCCTGCTTCCCAAAATTGCCGCAATACTGCTTTTTGCGCCGCGCTCGCGGTAATTATGAATATTTTCTATAATAACAATGGAAGCATCGAGTGTCATGCACATTCCCATGATAAGACCTGTTAGTGTCATAAGATTTAACGTAAAACCAAAAACAGTCATTGCCATAAGGGTTAACATTATCGAAATAGGAATTGAAAACCCTATTATTATTGTCGCTTTTGCGTTTCTAAGAAATATCATGAGGATGATTATCGCCATGCATGCTCCCTGAAACGCATTTGTGTACACTTGATCCAGAGTAGCTCTAATCATTGTGGTATTATCAGAAAGAACAGAAAGCGTTATTCCCTGCGGAAGAGCCGCGTTAATGTCTTCAAGAGCATCCTGCACCCTGTCCGAAACATTTATCTGGTTACTGTTACTTTCGCACGTTACCTGAATATAAACGCCGCTTTGCCCGTTTACATAAACTCTGGAAGCGTTATCGTTATAACCCATAAAAACATCGGCGATATCCTCGATACGTATTACCTGATATCTTGATGAATTGCCGGAACCAGTATTTATGGTTCTTACCACCAATCGTTTTATCTGCTCAACACTAACAAGTTCTTCCTGAGTCATAATTTGATATTCGCGTGTTCCGCGTCTTAAGTTTCCGCCTGATGACATTACATTTTGACCTTTTAACGCGCTTGTTATGTCGCTTAACGTAAGATTAAACGCGGCAAGACGGTTAAGGGAAACTTCAACTTTAACAATCTGTGTCGTCCCTCCTGTAACTTCCGCTGCGGCAACGCCTTCGATACGCTCAATTGCGCTTTGGATTTCATCTTCGGCAAAAAGACGAAGCTGATCCGGAGGATAATTTCCCCTGACTACAAGGCGCATAATGGGAAGGGCATTCATGTTAAAACGGCGGACTGTAGGAGTAGTAACACCATCGGGTAGAGAGTTTACAAGCCTGTTTAATAAAACCTGCGCGTCATTAACGGCTTTGTCCATATCCGTTCCGTATGCAAATTCCAAAGTGATCGAACTTGATTCAAACTGAGAGTTACTCGTCATGTTGACAAGTCCCCTCGATGAAGAAAGCGCGCGTTCAAGCCGCTCCGTAACATTGCGTTCAACGTCGGCAGGACCTGCTCCCGGAAACCGCGTAAAAACCGAAAACACCGGTCTGTCTACAGAAGGGTAGAGATCCATCGAAATATTTACAAGAAGCGTTGCAGATATTCCAACTACGACAACGAAAAACATTATAATTGTAACAGGCCTTCTTACCGAATACTCAGTTATATTCATTATTATCTCCGTTATTCAACTACGCGGACAGAATCGCCGTCAGAAAGAAAGTTTTGCCCTGCGCTGACGACATTTTCGCCAAGGCTTACTCCGCTTAATATTTCAAGGAATTCCTCGTTCTCAATTCCAAATGTAATTTCGCGCCGTCTTGCCCTGTTATTTTCGTCAACAACAAACACAATCCACGAACCGTATGTATTTATAACAGATATTCTTTGAACGACAGGAATATTTGTTTTTCTGTTTGTTACAAGATTAATGGTAGCAAGCATTCCGGCTTTTATGCGCGAATCCGGATTTAAAAATCTCAACCGAATTCTTAATGTTCGCGTAACAGGATCAAGCACG
>Ga0209755_10001768_pt1 | contig 32141 bp, 27 predicted proteins | sample TergutCo191P1_FD_187301 | JGI IMG/M metagenome (GOLD analysis project Ga0209755, IMG submission 187301) | Cornitermes sp. P1 segment gut microbial communities from Petit-Saut dam, French Guiana - Co191P1 (SPAdes) (version 2) | ecosystem: Host-associated > Arthropoda: Insects > Digestive system... | reverse complement strand
CGATGTTGCTTCAGCGAGGACGGATAGTGGGTGCGAGGGGGTATGAATTTTTCCTCATCTGCACCTCGTTCCCGACCGGCAACCGGTCGGCGGAAATTCGTGCCATGAAAGTGGAGAAAGTGCAGTTTGTCGCTGTTGTCGCCGTGGCTTATGTTGCATATTTTTGGAGTTTTAGAACCTTTTTGTGAAAAAGGTTCTAACGGGGGTTGTAGGGGTGGCCTCCCCTACATAAAAGAAAAGAGGGGGTAAGTAGACGCTCCGTCTTTATGCGACACGAATGGCTTGATGTCAAGTGTTACCTAACCTGAACTATGGGTTTGGGTTCTGAAGAAACGGCGTTCGATACCACCGCAACCACTCAGGTAGTCCCCGAAAAAGTGCAGCTGTACCATCGCACTCCCCCCTGTCCCTTCGAGAATTTATTCCACTCACGCATTTCTGGCAAACGAATCCCTCAATCGGTGTGACCTTCAGCAAACGCAATCTTGGCACACAGGCACAACACCTCTGCCGCCGTGATGTTCTCTTCCACGGTAGGAAAGCTGGGCGCAATACGCAGGTTGCTGTCGCATGGGTCAACACCATAGGGGAAACTCGCCCCCGCAGGAGTAAGGGTGACACCTGCCGCCGCCGCAAGCTGATGCGTCCGTTTCGCCGTGCCGTGGGGCAGGTCAAGGCTGATGAAATAGCCCCCTCTCGGGCGAGTCCATTTGCCTATGCCATGTGGGGCAAGCTGCCCCTCAAGGACAGACAGCACCGCCTCGAACTTTGGGCGAAGCAGGTCGGCGTGTCGGGTCATATGTTCGCGCAACCGCTCCGCCGAGCCGAGATAGCGTGCATGACGAAGCTGGTTCACCTTGTCATTGCAGATGGTCTGCCGCGCGGTAATGGCACGAGTGTACGCCACATTTCCCTGCCCGGAGGCAACCATTGCCACCCCGCCACCGCAGTATGTAATCTTGGAGGTAGAGAAGAAGGTGTACACCATCTCACTATTCCCTGCCCTCGCCGCTTCGCCGTGGAGGTTGGGTGTGGAGTCGGCATCGTACAGGTGGTGAACGGCGTAGGCGTTGTCGCAGAGTATGCGAAAGTCACCGTTTGCCGGGCGAAGATTCGCCAGTCTGCGGATGGTGTCCTCGCTGTACACGCACCCGGTAGGGTTACTGTACACAGGCACAATCCACATGCCAACCACATTCGGGTCAGCCACTGCCGACTCTACCGCGTCCATGTCCGGACCATTGTCGTCAATGCCAACGATGACCATTTCGATGCCGAATGCTTCGCAAATGGCGAAGTGGCGGTCATATCCGGGGGCGGGACAGATGAATTTCGGCGTACCGCTCATCTTGCTCCACGGCACAGAAGTCGGCGTTGCACCAAAGCTCATGTGCCGTGCCACCGTGTCGTACATCATATTAAGACTGGACGAACCACCGATGAGAATATCTCCTGGGGGAATGTCCAACAGGTCAGCGAAAATATCACGAATATCCTCGATGCCGTCAGGTTTGCCGTAGTTTCGCACGTCAAAACCTGTTTTATCACGGAAGTCGGTGAGGGGAGTTTGTATGCCGTCCGACAGGTCAAGCTGTGGTGTTGCCGGCTTGCCTCGCGACATATCAAGGGACAGCCCACGGGCGAGGACTGCGGCGTATTCAGCTTGGAGAGAGGGGAGGGATAGGGTGTTCATGGGGAACTCCTCGAAAAATATTCTTCTTTGAACATTTGAAAGTTTGTCGGCACATCCGGGTTCACTAAAGTGAAGCCGACCAAGGGATATAGCGTTAGTGCAGGAGTGTTTCCCACTCGTGTGCCAAGAAACAAGCGGTTTTTATCTAAAATTTCAAAGGCCATTTTTTGAGATAAAAGCATTGCCTCTTTCCCATAGCCTTTTCGCTTTTCGGTTATAACAAAACGCTTGAGGTACAAGTCGGTTTCGTGCAAAACATAGCGAAAATCAATAAATCCGACTGCCGTGCCATCATGCTTTTCAAGTATAGTCTGCAAAAAATCATTGTCACCGAAATAATGAATTCGCCATCCAAGTGACCAGTTACCTACCCAACCAACGCTGTCTTTGTCCTGCTCTGCCAAATTTATATAGTCATAGTCGTCGATATTCGCCGTTCGCAGGCGTAAATTTTCCCCATTTACGATAACATTTGTTGCATTTCTACAATGCAAAGCACCATTGACAAAGTTAGACAATGCAGTATGATATTGCGTCTTGAAATCATCGTCATTTTTGGCGTTCTTTTTGATATATTCTTTTGATGACTGCTTAAATTCTTCGTATGCGGTCTTTATGTTAGGGCAAGCATTTAATAATTCATGAAATTGTTGGATTATCATTGTGGGTTCCTTGATAACTTTGTAGTTTAAGCATTTACAGTATATCTTATATACACAAAATTGTCAAGCATTATTTTGAATGAATTGAATATTTCGGCGAATAAGCAGCACTGCGTGAGCGGTCTATGGTTGACCACAACGCCTTTTTATTTAACGCCCCTATTTTGTCACCAATTTCCTTGAACCACATATCATAGTATAAGCACTTAAATCTATGGAGGTAATTATGGGTCAAGGATTTTTGACAGTCAAACTCAGCGAAGCGTATGAGGCTTTGCCTGTCGTTGGCGCAACAGTAATTGTGCGCGACGAAGGTGGCAACGTACTTTATACTTTGCGAACCGACCAGGACGGACAAACGCAAAAGGTGGCACTTTACGCCCCACCACGCGAAAATTCATTGGAGGGAGGACACACCGCCGATGAAACCTATGCTACATACCAGTTAGAATTACAAGCCGAAGGACTGCAAACCGAAATCATCGACGGGGTGCAAGTATTTGACGGAGTTGCATCTGTTGAGCAGTTTGATATGCAACCCTTGGTGGATGGCGAAGAACCTGTTCACACAATTGTTATTCCCCCTCACCATCTGATTACAGGTGAAGCACGGAACCAGCAAGGACCACCACCGAACTCGGTTGACAACCCGGGGAGGCAGGTGATTATCCCGGAGTTCATCACAGTTCATCTCGGCAGGTTCAACCAGCCTGCACGAAACATTCAGGTACCGTTCGCTGAGTACATTAAAAATGTAGCTTCCAGCGAGATTTTCCCCACATGGCCTGACGCTTCACTTGAAGCGAATATTCGTGCCATTATCAACTTTGCTCTAAACCGTGTGTACACCGGTTGGTATCGAATTCAAGGATTTAACTTTGATATTACCAACTCCACCGCCACCGATATGGCATTTATCGAGGGTCGAAACATTTTCGACACTATCGGGCCGGTTGTTGACCGCGTTATGGGAGAATATCTACGCCGTCCACAAAGTTTCGAGCCGTTTTTCACCGAGTTTTGCGACGGCAGGCAGGTTTCTTGCCCGGGTATGTCCCAGTGGGGTACAGTAACTCTTGCTAACCAAGGGCGTACTGCCATGCAAATCTTGCGTCACTACTACCCAAGCGACCTGATGATTGACACCGCACCATATGCGCCAATTGTCGAGTCTTTCCCCGGGGTGAACCTAAGCCAAGGTATGCAAAGCCGTGATGTGGAGCTTATGCAGCGTTTTCTTAACCGTATACGCCGCAACTTCCCTCTCATCCCTCTAATCGCTAACCCGAACGGAGTTTATGGGGCTGACACTGCCGCCGCTGTGCGTACATTCCAACAGATTTTCAACCTGCCGCAAACAGGGATAATCGACCGTGCCACATGGAACAGAATTTCATTTATCTTTACCGCCGTCACCGACCTTGCGGAACTTACCAGCGAAGGTGACACCGTAACAGTCGGTACAACTCCGCCGAATATCACTATACAAGAAGGCAGCAGCGGTGGGCTTGTTGCTCGCTTGCAAACTATGCTGTCCTTTATCGGAGAATGCTATCACGAAATACCACGTCTGCGAGCCGACGGGGTGTTTGGCCCTGCCACCGCAAACGCAGTACGAGAATTCCAACGGACATTCGAGCTACCTGTGACCGGGGTTGTTGACCCTGCCACATGGAGCAGAATTTACGAAGTATATTTCGCCTGCCGTGGGCAAGTTCCCACACCACCACCGCAACCGCCGCCACCGCCGCCGCCACCAACACCACCCGGCCCAAGCGTACCATATCCGGGCACACTTGTCCGCCGTGGGTCAAGCGGTAATTCTGTGCGGCAAATCCAGACCTGCCTGAACAATCTCATCGGTGCAGGACTGAACGTTGACGGCAATTTCGGCTCTCTCACCGAAGCGGCTGTGCGGGAATTTCAGCGGAGAAACGGCTTGAATCCGGACGGCATTGTTGGGCCTGCAACTTGGGCGGTGATTTTCACCCAATGCAACCCTAACAGCACCACACCCCCTCCGCCCCCTCCTCCGCCACCACCTCCACCAACGCCGCCGACACCCCCAAGCGGAAATCCCAGTGTGCCATATCCGGGGCTAATCCTCCGCAATGGTATGCGTGGCGAAAGCGTTCGTCAGGTGCAAATTTGCCTGAACAATCTCATCGGCGCAGGGCTGAACCCTGATGGCGTGTTTGGGCCGCTTACCGAAGCCGCCGTGCGAGAGTTCCAGCGTCGCATGGGGCAGAATGCAGACGGCTTAGTTGGGCCAATTACATGGAACAACATTTTCACCCGCTGTAATCCAAGCGGCGGTGGTACACCAACACCTCCACCTCCACAGCCACCTCCGCCAACGCCGCCGACACCCCCAAGCGGCAACCCCAGTGTGCCATATCCGGGGCTAATCCTCCGCAATGGTATGCGTGGCGAGAGCGTTCGTCAGGTGCAAATCTGTCTGAATAACCTCATCGGCGCAGGGCTGAACCCTGATGGCGTGTTTGGGCCGCTTACCGAAGCCGCCGTGCGAGAGTTTCAGCGTCGCATGGGGCAAAATGCAGACGGCTTGGTTGGGCCAATTACATGGAACAACATTTTCACCCGCTGTAATCCAAGCGGCGGTGGTACGCCAACACCTCCGCCCCCACAGCCACCTCCACCAGCCCCTCCCACTCCACCAAGCGGAAATCCCAGCGTGCCATATCCGGGGCTAATTCTCCGCAACGGTATGCGTGGCGAGAGTGTTCGTCAGGTGCAAATCTGCCTGAATAACCTCATCGGCGCAGGGCTGAACCCTGATGGCGTGTTTGGACCGCTTACCGAAGCTGCTGTGCGAGAGTTTCAGCGCCGCATGGGGCAGAATGCGGACGGTCTTGTCGGGCCAATTACATGGAACAACATCTTCACTCGCTGTAACCCAAGCGGCGGTGGTACGCCAACACCTCCGCCCCCACAGCCACCTCCACCAGCCCCTCCCACTCCACCAAGTGGCAATCCCAGCGTGCCATATCCGGGGCTAATCCTCCGCAACGGTATGCGTGGCGAGAGCGTTCGTCAGGTGCAAATCTGCCTGAACAATCTCATCGGTGCAGGGCTGAACCCTGATGGCGTGTTTGGACCGCTTACCGAAGCCGCCGTGCGAGAGTTCCAACGTCGCATGGGGCAGAATGCAGACGGCTTAGTTGGGCCAATTACATGGAACAACATCTTCACCCGCTGTAACCCAAGCGGCGGTGGTACGCCAACACCTCCAACGCAAGGGCAACGGACTATTGTCCTTGACCCCGGTCATGGGGGAAGTGACCCTGGCGCGGTGAACGGCAATCGCCTTGAAAAAGACGACAATCTGCGTATGTCACAGGCAATTGCTCGCATTCTTGAACGGTGCGGACAGCGTGTTGTGATGACACGAAACAGCGATGTTTTCCTCCCACTTACCGAACGTGCGAACATTTCCAATCGAAACAATGCGGATATTTTCGTGTCAATCCACCGAAATTCTTTCACCAACCCTGCCGCAAATGGGGTGGAAACTTTCGTGATGACCAACGCCCCTACTGCCACAGTTAATATGGCACGAATGGTGCAAAACGAAATGGTGAATGCAGGTGTTCAGTCAGACCGCGGCGTGAAACAGGCGAATTTTGTAGTGCTACGCAATACAAACGCACCAGCAATGCTTGTGGAACTTGGGTTTATCTCAAATGCACAAGATAACCACCTGTTCGACAGCCAGTTCAACGAGTACGCCGCTGCAATTGCGCGTGGCATTCTCCGTTCGCTGAATTTACCCACCTCTTGCGTGTAAATGAAGCAATAACAAAAATTCAAGGAACTGACCTGGGTTAGTTCCTTGAATTTTTAATAACTTGAATTTTTAATAATATGTAAACTTTCTCCAAAAAAAATCTTTTTCGCCTTTTTGTATTGCTTTTTATCTCTGAAAAGGTTATAATTAAGTACATTTAAGGAGTGTTGAATAAAGACGGAACAAGGTCAATCATGTTTCAATCTCGTTTTTCTTACTTAGCCAAAAATCGTTACTACGCAACGAAAAGCATTTTGGCAAAGTAAGAAAAATACGCTCCAGGCGTTTTTAGTAAGCGCCGAAGGTTGCGGTACGGGCGGTTCACCCGCACGGCAGGCAACTGGAGCTGCGTGAGCGACCTGCGGAAAATCACCGCCTATCCGCCGAGATATTTAACACACTCATTTAAGCTAACGAGGAACCTATGCAAACAAACACCAAAACCATTGCCCGCATCTATGTGTTCATTACTATAGGTATAGTTTTTGCCACAGTCGCAACTGTGCTAAATTCTTTTCTTTTCCTGTTTCATTTTGACAGAGCCCTGCTACTGTTTGAGATAACAGCATACGCACAAGCATATTTCATGTTATCCGGTGTTTTTTTGCTTTTCTGTTTTCTCCTATTGTTTGTATATGGCAAGTCCAAAAATGTACCCGAACACGCACCAAATAATATACTAATAAATATGTTATGCTCCTTCGGTTTTCTTTCGATTTTCATCACTACCATTCTTTTTTTCATTTTCATTTCCATACCAATCGGGCGGCACGAAGAAAGATTTAGCCAAATATCCTTGGCTTTCGCCCTGCCCGCCGGCGCATATTTCATTCATCATTTATACTCAGAAAACCGCAAAGCCAAAAACCTTTTAGGTTTTGCGGCGATTATATGGAGCATTTTAATTTTGCTAAGCACTAATGCTTATATTTCTATCCCAATAAACTCTCCTTTGCGAGTTGGGCCTATCTTTTCTTTTTCAGCCATATTATTATTTTTTGTTTCTGACATTAGAATGAACATTAACCGCCAAGTAAACGGAATGTTGTTTGCAAGCGGATTAGCTGTCACTTTCTTTTCTTTATCAAACGCCCTTCCCCAATTGTTTTTATCTGTGGCCGGACAACTTGACTTATCTCTTACAATATTCTACAACGCAACAGAAATTTTTATCGTTGTGTACGCAGTATCACGAATGTTTTCTGCTGTTGCTCTCTTGAAATTGCCACCCTTAATAGAAGATGATTTCCACGAATCCGATGGGGACTTTGCTGAATGGATAATGTCATTAAACAACCCAGACAACGAAATTTTTATTGAAGAGAACAATGGCATAGATTCCGAAAGAGCAAACGGCAACTCTGCCGAAATTGCAGACGCTCTTGCTTTTTTGCGTAAACATCAAATTCAACCGAATGTTGACGACATTCAAGTAGACGAAAAATAAAAACTCACCCCACCGAAGAAATGTTTCGATGGGGTGCTTATTATTTTGTCGCTTACACACGCTTAATTACTTCTACCAGTTCTTCCCGACTCGCCACCATAGTCAAGGCTTGTGCCAACCCTTCCCCTGTTAAAGATGGAGGCAATCCAAGGTGTTCCAACACTTTTCGTCGCACTTCTCCGCTGTCCGAGTGTCCCGACAAGCCAAGGTCGTACAAGTCTGCACGGGTGATTGGTGTGCGGTGGGGCAACTCACCCTCATAGGGGCGCAAAATCTGCCGCAACTGTGCAAAATCGGTGTCCTCCACCCCAAGAATGCCACATTCCGTCTTTCTTGCCCCTTTGCCGTAAATCGGCGAGGTGTACAGGTGAATCATAGCTTCCGCAGGCAAAATCGAGCGGAAATACCCACGGATAACCTGCCCTGCGCCGTCGCTGTCTGTAAGGACGATAATCTTACTATGCTCGGCAATTCGACGGAAAAAGTCTGCCTTTTCCTTTTGGCGAAACACCCCAAAGCCATCAGTGACAATCACATTCGCTTGGGCGACAGCAAGCACTCGCTCGCGGTCGTGTTTCCCCTCGACTATAATAGGATATGAAATTTGAAGTTTAGCATTTTTACCCAATATTCCCACTCTCCCTGAACTCACGCCACACATTCTCGAAAAATTCGTCGTCTTGTGGGATAGGGCGCACCTGCCGCCATGAGTATTTTCCGCCATCTGAAGTATACTTCACCGTCTGCACCTTGTCTGTTGGCAGGGTGGATATGCTTCCGCCTACGTAAATAGCACTGCCGCGGTTGCCCCCGCCCTGCGCCGCATAGTCAAGCATTGCCCCAAGGTACATAACCTGGGACAGCAACACATCACGATACTGATACACCTTCCACAGCTGGCTTGAGTCGGCAATTTTTACTTCAGCAAAGGTGGAAAGCTGTTTTTTCGCCACCTGGAGTGCCGCTGCAATGCCGACGTTGTCACGGATAGCCCCTGCACACTGGGTCATGGTGGTAGCCGCAGCCTCCCACAAGGCGTCAACGTTGCCCTTTTCGCCCACACAGGCGGCGATAGCGGTGATTTTCTCGATGTCTGCAATAGTCGCAGGGGAAAACTCTGCCACCTCGCCATGCCCTTTTGTGCCAACATACATTGCCGCACGGGTTGAGCCAACCTGCCCCGAATTCAGCGCACTCCCACCCGGACGGTACACCCCATGAGTAGCGGCGGCTTCACCAACGGCGAACAGCCCGCCAATGCTGGTCTGCCACCAAGCGTCCACATCAATGCCACCATTGTTGTGCTGTGCGCACAGAGCAATTTCAAGGGGCTGTGTTTCCAAATCCACGTTAAAGTCGCGGTAAAAGTCAATGGCAGGCTGGTTCATGTGGGCAAGCCGCTGATACGGCGTGCCGAAGCAAGCTCCGCCTTTCTCCAAATACTCCCGCGCTTCGGTTGGGAGAGCGGCAAAGTCAACATCTTTGTCCGCCGGGTTAGAGCGAAAGTCAAGAAACACCCGCCGCCCAGCACATATCTCCCGATGAACGATAATATCCACAGTAGACGAGCCACTTTCCGCTCGCTTAGCATCAAAGGGCCATTGGTAGCCCTTTAGGAACACATGACCAAGGTCAAGGGTGATTTCCCGCACGTCGCCGCCATCTTTGTCAGTGGAGATAAACTTGGGAAGCACCTGCATATACGTCCCAGACACGTTCCAACGGGGGGCAACAGAGGACAAGCCGAACTGCCACTCGGTCAGGTTTTTCCCCGTTGCTCCCGCCTCGAAAACAATACCGCTTGAGCCATAGTGACCCAGGGGAAACACGCTGTCGCGGTACATTCCTGCAGGCGCACCTGTAGAGGCAATCACGTTGCGACAAGCGAAAATGGCGAACTGCTCCTCTGTGCCTTGCTTGTCCAGCACAAGGCAGAGCAGTCCGACGATTTTGCCCTCTTGCACGATATATTGTATCACTTGATAGCCGTCAAATGTGGGTATACCACGGCTTTCCACCGAATGCTGTAGTGTCTCGGTCATCTTTTTCGATGTGTACGGGCCAACGCTGGTGGCACGTTGGCGGGGGTCGTGGTCGGTTTTATAGCCCACATACTCCCCGAAACGCCCACGGGGAAAAGGCACGCCAAGCTCCACAAGCCGCATAAAGCTACCTGCAGAGTGTGCCGCCTCGCATAGGGCGTGATCCCCGTCCATACAGCCCCCCTCGAAAAGGGTTTGTGCCATTTCACGCACGCTGTCCGGCTCGCCGCCTGATAGGGTGAGCTTGTAGTATGTTTGCTTGTCCGAACCGGTGTTGCGAGAAGTACCGCGGTTCACCCCCTCGGTGACAATGGCAATGTCAGTCTGCCCATAAGAATGCAGACGGTCTGCGGCGTTATAGCCTGCCGCCCCTGTACCCACAATAACTGTGTTAAATTTGTGTACTGGAATGATGTATTTACCGATTTTCATTTGTTTTTCTCCTGTGGTGTACATCATTTTGTCTGTTTTTCGTACATTTTCGCGGTAAATCCGCCAGACTAAAACACCTTGGGGCGTTGCCCCAAACCCCACCAGAAAACTTTTTGCAAAAAGTTTTCTGGACTTTCAAAAACCTTGGTACAAAAAAAGTTTTTAGTCCAGTTTTTTTCAAAGCCCTTGTGAGCGCTGAAGGCGACAGTATGGGCGGTTTAGCAAGTCGCCGAAATAGACTTGTGTCGAAACAAACTTATCGTCTTAATTCAAGCTCTCGGACTGTCATTGCAAAGGCGGTTTGTGCCGTGCAATCCAGTGAAAAGGCAAGAAATCGCCATAAATCAACCCGTAAAACAATGAAATTTCTCATCCAACGACTGGATTGCACGCGGAAAATCACCGCTTTGCAATGACGATGCTGTTTGTTTGGGTTTAAGACTTGAAATTAAGCTGTTGTTTCTGTTTCGATACAACCTTAATGCGTGAGCGGGCAAAACTGGTCGGGTGTGGGGTGAAACCCCACGACCTTGACCTTTTTCTTCAATAAATAATTTGCGTAGCAAATTTACATCAATTCTTCATTCTTCATTTTTAATTTTTAATTTTTAATTCTTCATTGTGTTTCCCTGTCAATTGTCCAACATACTCACCTGCTCGCCCCCGTTCCCCCTCGCCTCCAAACCAAGATGGCGATATGCCGCAGGGGTGGCACACCTGCCACGTGGGGTGCGGTGAAGGAACCCGATTTGCATCAGATACGGCTCGTACACGTCCTCGATGGTGATACTTTCCTCGCCAAGGGTGGCGGCAAGAGTCTCAAGCCCCACTGGGCCGCCGTCAAACTGCTTTATCATAATGGACAGCATACGCCTGTCCGTGTTGTCTAACCCAAGCTGGTCAATCTCCAACGCATTCAGCGCATAATCGGCGATTTTGCGGTCAATTCGCCCGTCACCTTTCACCTGGGCAAAGTCACGCACCCGCTTGAGTATACGATTGGCGATACGTGGCGTTCCGCGGGAACGGCTGGCGATTTCTCTCGCACCCTCCTCGTCAATAGGCAGGTCGAGAATCTGCGCACTTCGCTTCACGATAATGCAAAGCTCCTCCGGGGTGTACATTTCTAACTTTAACAACACCCCAAAGCGGTCACGGAGAGGGGTGGACAACTGCCCTGCCCTCGTTGTCGCCCCAATTAGGGTGAACTTGGGCAGTTGCATACGCAAACTGCGGGCAGATGGCCCTTTGCCGATGATGATGTCAATCTCGAAGTCCTCCATGGCTGGGTACAGCACCTCTTCCACCGTGCGGGACATACGGTGAATCTCGTCGATGAACAGCACGTCGTTCTCTTGCAGATTTGACAGCAAGGACACAAGGTCTCCCGGACGCTCTATAGCAGGGCCGGAGGTGACACGGATGTTCACCCCCATTTCGTTTGCCACAATGGTCGACAGGGTCGTCTTGCCCAGCCCCGGCGGGCCATAAAGCAGCACATGGTCAAGCATTTCTCCCCTTGCCCGTGCCGCGTCAATATACACTTTCAGGTTAGATTTCGCCTTGTCCTGCCCGATATATTCAGCAAGCGAACGAGGACGCAAGGACAGCTCTATCCCTGTGTCATCTTCGCTGTATTCCGCCTGGGTAAGGCGTTCTGATGTGAAATTTTCTTCGTACATTTTTGCACTCGCTAATTATTTTTCGTTTTCCGCAAACTCCGTTGCCTTTGCACTTAGTTCCTCTATGCTCATATCATCAAATAAGTTTTTCCGCCATGCAGTATAGTCAAATGGCTCACGAATTATCAAGGAAATAAACCTTTCCGCCTCGACTTTACCAAGATTTTGCGTCAGCACCCTAATTCCTTCGTTTTTTAATACTGTATCAGTCATTGTTAAGGTCGCTCCTTTTTGTTTCCTTCTACCCCACAACACCCCACACAACTACCCCTAATCCAACCGCCCAGCAGTAGTAGGCGAACATGGTGAAGTTAGCTTTTTTCGCAATGTATTGCAGCAACTTGATGGCGAAAAAGCCCACAATTGCGGCGGCAACCGCTCCTGCCATGTAGATGGCAAGCTCCTGCGTGCCGGGAATGTTGCGGAAAAAGGCGGGAAGCTCCATAATGCTTGCCCCGATAATGGCAGGAATTGACATAAGAAAGGAGAATTTCACCGCAGTTGCACGGTCCATACCGGCGAACAAGCCCCCGGTAATGGTCGTTCCACTACGGGACAGCCCGGGGATTATGGCAATAAATTGCGCCAATCCAACCACCAAAGCATGACGAGGGCGAACAGTTTCAAGGTCGTACTTCGCCCGTGCCACTCGGTCAGAAACGAAAAGAATAAATCCGTTGACAAACAGTGCCGCACCAATGAAAATCAAGCTTCCGCGAGCGAAAGTATTTATGCCGTCAACAAAATCAAACACCGCCAACGCAAGGGGTGCTGTGGCGATAATTAGCAAGAGTGCTAACCGCTCGTTTACTGTGTAATTAGAGAATTTTAGATACTCTGTGTCCCTCTTAAAAAGTCCTCTGCAGAACTTTGCAATTAAGGTGAAAAACGCAGGAATAAGTGCCAAAATCTCTTTGAAGTATACGCTAAGCACCGCCACCAGCGTGCCAACGTGCAAAAGAATATCAAAGGCGAGGTTAGCATTGGGGTCTAACCCTGTAATATGATGCATAATAGCAAGGTGCGCCGAGCTTGAAATAGGCAAAAACTCGGTGATTCCCTGTATGATTCCGTACAAAATTGAGTAGAATAAAGTCATTGTGAAATAACAGTTAGCAGTTAACAAGTAACAGCTAAAAAACCTTTCTGAAATGATTGCATGATTCTGACCTTTAACTGTTAACTGTTACCTGTTAACTGTTACCTGTTACCTGTTAACTCCCCTATTATATTACCAAATTTCAATCTAAATTACAAGAGGAATTTCGTGAATACAAAATTAAAAATTACAAAAAAAGATATGATTTGTGCCGCCGCAGGTGTTGGTGCCGGCTTTGTTGGCGGACTGATTGGCACAGGGGGCGGGATAATCATTATTCTCGCTATGTCCGCATTTGACCGAGACAGCAGTCGCCACGATATTTTCGCCCGCACAATCGCCATTATTTTGCCTATGTCCCTGCTGTCCGTGTGGCTGTATCACCAGCGGGATGCGCTTGACTTCGGCGAGGCGTGGATATACCTTATCCCAGGCGCGCTTGGCGGGCTGTTAGGCGCATGGCTGATGGACAAAATCGGGGTGAAATGGCTACGGTACATCTTCGCCGTGCTTGTGATAGTGGCAGGAGCAATCATGATTTTCGGGAGGGCAAAATAATGCAAATTCTCGGTATCTTGGTCGCATTCGCTACCGCCGCACTTGCAGGAATGGGGGTTGGCGGAGGCGGGCTGTTGGTGCTGTATCTTACCCTTGCCCTGCACATGGAGCAACTGTCGGCGCAGGGGGTGAACATGCTATTTTTCGCCGCCGCATCTGCCGCTTCCCTGCTAATCCACGCCCGCAAGCGGAAATTAGATATGCGAGTCATTGTCATTTGCGCTATCTTCGCTCTTGGGGGAGCATACGGGGGCAGTCTGCTTGCAAACGCCATGGAAACAGGCTTACTTCGCAAGATTTTCGGCGGATTTTTGATTTTTTCGGGAGTGCTGGTTTTCTTAAAAAAGGAAAAGTCGTCAGATAGCTCCTCTGCCGAAAAAGGTGAAGGCAGAGCCAATCAGAAGAAAAACAAAGGCGCACAAAAGCATAGTTAAAAGCTCGCTTGCTGTGGATTTTCGCCGCTCGTGCAAGTTTCGTCCGCCGAAATACACTGAAACGAAGGCAACGGCGGCACAGATGAACAAAATCCCAAGCACCTGGGGTATAGTCATCGCCGCACCAAGGCTTTCCTCGATTCGTCCGTATGGGTTTGCCAAAAGCAAACGCTCCCATGCCACAAGCAAAGTATTCAGTACCGCAAAAGCCAGCGGCAACAACAGGTTTTTTGTTTCCAACACCACCCATGCGGCGGCTACGCCAAGGACAAACTGGGGCAACAGCTGTGCAATGTCAAGGCTGAAAAGGGCAAAAATCACTGCGGAAAGGCAGATGGCGCGTTGCCTTTTCCCCTCATTCAATGCTGAAAGACGAGGGAGCAAATACCCGCGGTGCAACACTTCGCCACACAGTGCAGGCACAAGCACCATAGCCACAAGAAAGCTCGCCATGTTCGGCTCGGGGAGGTGAACCGCCCCCCAAAATGTCCTAAATGGCAAAAGTGCGGCTATATATTGTCCAAAAAACCTCATTCCAATTGCTAAAGTGAACGCCCCAGCCAACACAAGGGTGCCGCACACCGTTTCACGTCGCTTTGGCAAGCGAATAGCAAGGATGCTGTCCACTTCATCCTTCCGTACAGCGGCAAGCAGGGTTATCGCCAACAGAGGGAGAATGTACCCAAACGCATTTACCCATTCGTTCACTACGAAAGCCATGTTCATAGCAAAAAAGATGGCAAGAAACAACGCTAATATTACATTTATTTTGACCTTTTTCTTTTCCATTCCTTACCCATATACAACTTTCGGCATAGAGAAAACTCTATGCCGATTTGTGTTTAATTATTACCGTACTTTGCGCTGTTGACCTTCACACCGGGACCCATTGTGGTGGCAATTACGCAACTTTTGATATACTGACCTTTAGCGGCAGACGGCCTAGCTTTGATAACAGCGGACATTAGTGTTTCAATGTTTTCGCCCAGCTTTTCTTTACCGAAAGAGGCTTTGCCAACAGGACAGTGAATAATGTTTGTCTTATCCAAACGATATTCAATCTTACCCGCTTTGGCTTCACGCACAGCTCTGGCAATGTCGGTGGTCACCGTACCGCTTTTGGGGTTTGGCATCAAGCCTTTTGGTCCAAGAACTTTCGCAACACGCCCAAGAGCCGGCATAATGTCAGGAGTAGCGATAATTACATCAAAATCGAACCAGTTTTCTTTCTGGATTTTTTCGATATAATCTTCTGCACCAACATAATCCGCACCTGCCTCGGTGGCTTCGCTTGACTTGTCACCCTTGGTTAGGGCAAGAACACGCACATTTTTCCCTGTTCCGTGGGGCAGAACAATCGCTCCGCGCACCTGTTGGTCGGCGTGACGAGAGTCAACACCAAGGCGAATGTGAATTTCCACAGTTTCGTCAAATTTTGCTTTGGCAGTAGAGCAAACAAGCTCAACTGCTTCGGCTGGGTCGTACAGTTTTGTTGTATCAACAGTTTTTGCGCTGTCGATATATTTTTTTCCGTGTTTTGGCATTTTCCTGTACCCCCTATTCTTCCACCGTGATTCCCATGCTGCGGGCAGTGCCGGCAACCATGCTCATCGCGGTTTCAATTGTAGCAGCGTTCAAGTCAGCCATTTTGGTCTCGGCGATTTCACGCACCTGAGCCTTTGTAAGCTGACCAACCTTTGTTTTGTTCGGTTCACCAGAGGCTTTGTCCAACCCAAGCGCCTTTTTAATAAGCACAGGAGCAGGGGGAGTTTTTGTGATAAAGGTGAACGAACGGTCGGCGTAAATTGTGATAACAACAGGGATGATAAGTCCCTTTTGGTTTTTGGTCACTTCGTTAAAATCTTTTGTGAAGTTTACGCCTGAAACTCCATAAGGACCAAGAGCAGGACCAACTGGTGGACCTGGGGTGGCTACTGCCGCAGGTAACTGCAGTTTAACATAGCCGGCAATCTTTTTTGCCATGATATTTTTCCTTCCTGTGGTACAATCGAACGGCTAATATTTCCGTCCTCCCACAACAGGAGCATAGCTCCCGCGGCGACTTTTGCCGCTTATATTAAAAGGTGCAAGCACCAATTAACCAATAAATAAAACCTACTCTGTCAGCACTGCCACACTGTCCGACTCAAGCTCCACAGGGGTTTCACGCCCAAACATAGACGCCATAACCGTGATTTTTTTGCGGTCGTCCGAAATTTCTTTCACCACGCCGATAAAGCCAGCAAGCGCACCCTTGGTAATCTTGACGCTGTCGCCCACTTCATAACCAAGAGAAGCAACGCCAACATCAACGCCCATGTTTGAAATCTCTTCATCAGAAAGAGGCACAGGGCGACCGGCAGGACCAACAAAGCCAGTCACACCGCGGATATTCCGCACAACGTGCCAGCTTTCGTCTGTCATTGTCATTTTAATCATGACATACGAGGGCAGTATTTTATTCTCCACCTCAACATCTTCGCCGTCTTTGTTTTTTTCAATCAAAGTTTCGGTTGGAATGCGAATTTCTTCAAAGAGATGAGCCATATTGCGGTTTTCAACGATTTTTTCAAGGTTTGCCTTGACTTTGTTTTCATAGCCCGCATATGTTTGTGCCACGTACCATCGGGACGTGGTGGTATCATATCCATAGTTTGATGTTTGTGCCATTATCTCTTCCTTTTAGGGAGTGCCCTCTAATAGGGTTTGTGGTCAATCATGTTCTCGCTCACGCATTTCGGCGACCTGTTTGACGGCAAAGCCGCCAATGCCGTCGCCTTCAGCGCTCACAGAGGCGTTTCAATCTCGTTTTTTTGGCGTTTTCAAAAACCGTTGCTACGCAACGAAGTACGTTTTTGAAAAACCAAAAAAATTCGCTCCAAGCGGAAAATCACCGCTTATCCGCCGAGATATTCAACACACTCTTTAACAAGTCTGATAAGTTGATTTACTTAAACAAGTTGATTCAACAGATTAATCAAGCCGGAAAAAAGAAAATCAAACACCCCGGTAAAAGCCGAGATGATAATAACGGCTGCACAAACTACAATGGTGTTACGTATAGTGCTTTTGCGACTTGCCCACACTACTTTTTTAAGCTCAGCCTTGCAATCAACAAAAAATTTGCCGATGCGACTGCCAAAGCCTACTTTTTCTTTGGTGTTATCTTTCATGTTCTTGTTTCCTTGTTATTTCGTTTCTTTATGGTCTGTGTGACGGCGACAGAAACGGCAGAATTTTTTCATTTCAAGTCTGTCTGGGTCATTTTTTTTGTTCTTTTTCGTTTCATAATTTCTTTGCTTGCATTCGCCACAAGCCAGAGTTATTTTTACACGCATTTATCTTCCCTCCATGTGTTTGTCGTTGCTGTAAAGCGATTTTCGCAAACAAGGCTATTTGTACCTCACTACGCAAAAAAAGACCCCTTTGGACAGAGGTACTACTATAATATCATACTTTTTACTGCTTGTCAATAGTTTTTTGAAAAAAATATCGCAAAATTAACGCAATAAAAATATCGCAAAAAATCGCCATAAAAAATGAAATGCCCACTTAGAGAAAAAAGTATTGTTTTTTAATAAAAAATGTGATATACTATAAATGCACATAACTATCACACATCGGAAGGCACCAATGGAAGCAATTCGTGAATTTCTTGACTTTCTTTTGTCACAAGTTCGTTCCATACAAATAACAGACATCGTTGACATTGTACTTGTAACGGTGGTGCTTTACTATATTTTCAAATTCATTCGTGACCGCCGCGCCGGAAAGCTGTTGGTTGGAGTGGTTTTCTTTATCGTTGTTCAAATGGCAAGTAATGCCCTTGGGCTTGTTGCAATGAGTTTTATTTTGCAAAACATTTTCCAGGTGGGGTTAATTGCGTTGTTGATTATTTTCCAGCCGGAACTGCGGTCTATGCTTGAAAAAATGGGCGCAGAACCCCTTCGCGGATTAAGGAAAATGGGTTCGGAACGCATGGCAGAACTGCAAATGTCAATCGAGGCAATATGCGCCGCCGCTTGCGACTTGTCCAAAGACAAAACCGGTGCGATTATCGTGCTTGAAAAGAATGTAAAACTTGGGGAACATACAAAAAGCGGAACTATTCTTGATGCAAAAGTTTCTTCATACTTACTACGAAACATTTTTCACGACAAAGCACCTCTGCATGACGGAGCGGTGATAATTCGTGGCAACACAATTCATGCCGCAGGGTGTTTTTTGCCTATGTCTGCTTCGGATAACATTGTCCGTGACCTTGGAGCGCGACACAGAGCGGCATTAGGCATCAGCGAAAACAGCGATGCTGTTGTTGTTGTTGTGTCCGAGGAAACGGGAATTATTTCAGTAGCTTACAATGGACAGTTTTCCCGCAATCTTGACCATGCTTCTTTAAGTAAAACTCTTGTGAAAATGGCAATCGAGTCGCACACCGGCAAACGCAGACACTCACTGGATTCTAATGGAGAAAAAAGCGAGAAGCCAAGAAAGAGCAAGAAAAAATCAAATGATGATATAACTGATACAAAAGACGATTTAGAAATCCATGCCGAAATTAACAAAGGGGGCGAGAACGACAATGAATGATAATTTAACAACAAATCAACCGAATGAAAAAGAATTTGTAGCGAAAAACAAAGGCAGTATACGCAAAACTATTTTTGCTTTGTTGGCGTCCTTTATTGCGGCAATGGCAATATGGTTTTTTGCTATTGGTGCGGCAGCTCCAATGGAGCGGGTATTTTATGGAGTGGTGGTTGAACTTCAAAACGCCGACAGACTTCGCATAGACCACGATTTGTCTGTTATATCCGGAAGTAATGTGCAAATTTATGTTGTTTTGCGGGGACAGCGTGCAGTTATATCACGACTAACTAACGATGACATTACTGCTTTTGTGAACCTTATGGACTATCCCACCGCTGACACGCACGAGGCGAGAATTCGTTTTGATTGGCCGCCGGACATAACCTTTGTTCGTTCAAGCATGGGGCTTACTACGATTACAATTGACAGGACTATCAACGAGTCTGTACCTTTAACCATTGTGCCAAACCATAGCACAGAATATCCATATTTCGAGGCCTCGAGAACGAGTATGCCCACGGATATAATTGTTACCGGACCTGCTGATTTGGTACGGCGGGTCGAACACGCCAGAATTACTCTCGAGCCAATGGGGAATTTAACAACTACTGTAAATCTTACTATTCCGTCTGAACAAATAGAGTTATTTGATGCTAATAATAACCGTATCGAAAGCTCTCATGTTTCTATCCAAACAGGAACTGAAATAGCGGTTACTATAAACATCGCCATAAGGCGTGAAATCCCATTGCGGGTGAATTTTATTCATGGAGTGCTAAATCAAAATAACTCGAACATGACTATTTCGCCGCAAAGTATTATCGTTACCGGTTCGCCTACTGCTGTGCGAGAATTAGGTGAGTATATTTTGCTTGACACCATAGATGACCATACCATATTAACTGACAGCCGTTTTACTCTTCCTATTCGAGTGCCTGCGGGAATTAACATTGGTCCTGTTGCAGGGTGGGATTCTCCTCTCGAGTCGGCAGAAGTGAATATTGAACTGCAGAATGTGCTGCGACCAATTAACATTCCTGTTGCAAATATCGAGATTACAAACCCTCTCGGCAGAGAAATTGCTTTTGCGAGTAATAACTTTAGAGTTGAATTGAGGGTTGATAGGGAGCTTGCAAATAGAATCACCATTGATGATGTGCTTCTTTCTGTGGACTTAACTCCCCTCGGTACTGCCCTTGGTGAGCATACTGTTCCCATTGAAGTGACATTCACTCCCCAGTTTGATGGCAGAGCATACGTAGTGAGGACAGAGATTAACACAAATATTAGAGTGGCGTTATCAGAGCCGCCACCTGAAGAGCCTACTGCTACAGGGTAGAAGATTACTTCCAACAAAGGCGAGAGAAATGAAAGACACATGGAATATACAAAACAGGGCGCGGGGGGATGACCTTCGCGCCATTGCCACCGAATTAAAGCTATGCGACCCTGTGGCTGCCGTGCTGTGCAACCGTGGACTGCGAACCCCGGAGCAGGCACGGTCATTTTTGCTTGCAGAGGATTGTTTCCACGACCCGTTTTTGCTTGCAGATATGGACAGTGCCGTTTTGCGACTAAAACAAGCAGTCGACAGCGGCGAAAAAATCGCTGTTTACGGGGATTATGATGTGGATGGTGTGACCTCTACCGCATTGCTGTGCCGATATTTGTCACAGCACACCAAAAACACAAGCTATTACATACCCAGCCGCCACAACGAGGGTTATGGACTGAACTGTACCGCTGTTCGCAGACTTGCCGAGGATGGCGTTACCTTGATAATCACTGTGGACTGTGGCATTACAGCCACCGCGGAAGTGGAGCTTGCCACCAGCCTTGGCATTGACACCATCATCACCGACCACCACACTTGCTCAGACAAACTTCCCCCCGCTGTGGCTGTGGTGAACTCACACAGGGAAGATTGTGACTACCCCTTCAGGGGTTTGGCAGGGGTGGGCGTGGCATTCAAGCTGGCGTGCGCCTATGAGTGGAGATATGTGACCCCTAATCACTCCTACGAAGAAGTGACCCTTAAAATGCTTGAGAGGTACGGCGAATTTGTTGCCACAGGAACAATTGCGGACATGATGCCCATGATAGGGGAAAATCGGTGTTTGGTTCGTCATGGATTACGAACCCTTGAGGACACGAAAAATCATGGTTTTGCCGCACTAATTGAAGCGTGCGGCGGCAAAGACAAAGGAGTGAGCAGTACCACAATCAGTTTTGGTATGGCACCTCGCATAAATGCAGCAGGGCGAATGGATAACGCAGGGCGTGCGGTGGAGCTTTTCCTTACAGACACTCCCTACAATGCCACCACAATTGCCACCGAGCTATGTGACCTTAACCAAAAACGACAAGCAGAAGAGGGCAAAGTTCTTGAGTTAGTGCGGAAAGAAATCTCTGCTGATGACATTTCACAGCAAGAGATTATCATAGCCGGCGGCGAGGGCTGGCATCAAGGTGTAATTGGCATTGTGGCATCAAAAATCGTGGAGCAATATGGACTGCCATGTGTGATTATTTCGCTTAATAACGGTATTGGAAGTGGGTCAGCAAGGAGTGTGGGCGGGCTGGATATGGTAGATGCTCTTCGACACTGCAGTGACCTGCTTGTGGCGTTCGGCGGGCATAGCGGAGCGGCTGGCTTGACCATAGAAGAAGAAAACATCGCTCCCTTCCGTGCCAAAATGCAGGAATATATCGCCGAAAGCACAGATGACAGCCTGCCTGCACCCGGCGTTGACATTGAATATATCTGCAGTCCGCAGGAAATTAGTCTTGTGTGTGCAAAGCAACTCCGTGACCTTGAACCCCATGGGCCGGGCAACCCACAGCCCCTATTTTTGACCCAAAATATGCGGGTAGCTGAAGTGGTTGCTCTCTCTGGCGGTAAGCACACAAAACTTCAGCTGTATGCAGGCAATGCCGTTGTGGCAGCGTTGTGTTTTGGTACTTCCCCCGCCAGTCTTGGTCTGCTTCCGGGGGACGAGGTGAATGTGGTGTACAACATGGAAGTAAACCGCTTTGGCAGTACCACAAGTGTTCAACTTATTGTTCGTGATATTGCCCCCGCCGCCGTCACAGAGATAAACATAACAGCGGAACAAGAGGAATATACTGCTGTTACAGGCGGTTGCGGCATAAGAGAAGAACACATACCCACACGACAGGATTTTGCGTCGGTATACCAAAAGCTCCGCTTGATTGGGGATACGCAGGGAGGGTTATACAGCTTGCGTATCTTGTCACACAGCGTTTTTGGCGATGCCGAGCATAGTGGATATATAAAAACCCGTATTGCACTTGATGTTTTTGCGGAAATTGGACTGATTTCTGTCACTGAAAAAAATACTGATTCGGTGGAGATTACACTTTGTCAAGTTTCCATGAAAGCTGACCTTGAATCCAGCGAAATATTACGAAAGATTAGGGAGTTATGCACACAGACATCATAGGTCTACATGAGATATTAGCACAATCGAATAAAACCCACGACATAGGCAAAATTACCCGTGCCTATGAGTTTTCTGCACGCCTGCACGAGGGGCAGGTTCGCAGTAGTGGCGACCCGTATATCAGCCATCCCGTTGCTGTGGCGGAAATCGTGGCAGGGCTGGGGTTAGACACCGATGCCATCTGTGCCGCCCTGCTCCATGACTGTGTAGAGGACTGTGCCATCACTCTTGCAGAGGTGGAGGGCAACTTTGGCAAAGATGTTGCCATGCTTGTTGATGGGGTGACAAAGCTATTACAAATCCCATTCGAAGACAAAGAAGACGAACACATGGAAAACCTGCGAAAAATGTTTTTCGCCATGTCTCGTGACATTCGTGTTATCTTCATCAAGCTATGCGACCGCCTGCACAATATGCGCACCCTGTACGCCCGCCCGGAGAAAAAGCGACGGATAACCGCCCTTGAAACCATGCAGGTATACGCTCCCCTTTCTCATCGCCTTGGAATACAAAAAATCAAGCAGGAACTTGAGAACCTGTCCATGCTATACCTTGACCCAATTGGATATGGACAGATAAAGTCAGACATTGAGTGGCGATACGGGCAGAATATTGACTTTTTGAAGCGAACACAAGAGCAAATCCGAGAAAAACTGCAAACCACCGGAATTGATTTTGACATTTCAGGTCGTGTTAAAAGTGTTTACAGCACATACAAAAAAGTGTTTGAGAACGGCAAGCCAATTGACGAGATATATGATTTTTATGCCCTGCGGGTCATTTGTGATGATGTATCTGGGTGTTACGCCGCATTAGGCAGTATTCATGAACTTTATAACATGGTTCCTGACCGTTTCAAAGACTATATTTCCACCCCCAAGCCTAATTTGTACAGTTCGTTGCACACAACGGTTATTGGGCGGGCGGGCATCCCCTTTGAAGTGCAAATTCGCACAAGAGAAATGCACAACATCGCCGAGTACGGCATTGCCGCCCATTGGAAGTACAAATCAGGGGATAATTCCCCCGAGGAAATTGACAAAAAGCTGTCATGGGTAAGCAAACTTATTGACCAAGACGAGTCAACTCTTGACCATGACGAATATCTTCGCACCCTGAAGATTGACATTTTCCACGACGAAACTTTCGTGTTCACTCCAAAGGGAGATGTGATTACCCTACCCTTTGGTTCGACCTTGATTGACTTTGCCTACGCTATCCACTCAGAGGTGGGACACCGTATGACCGGGGCGAAGATAAACGGCATTATTGCACCTATCGACAGTGTGCCGAATAACGGGCAGATTGTGGAGATTCTCACTGCCCCCACCGGGTCAAAAGGACCAAGTCGTGACTGGCTGAAAATCGTTCAGACTTCTGAAGCCAGAAGCAAGATTCGCCACTGGTATAAGAAAGAAAAGCGTGCGGAGAACATTATCGTCGGGCGTGGGGAAGTGGAGCGGGAGCTGAAGCGTGGCGGCATGGCTCTCACCGACGAGCAAAAGGCAGAAATCGCCGCCAATGTTGCCTCTCGTCTTGGAATTAACAATGCCGAGGACCTGTACAACACTATCGGCTATGGCGGGCTGTCCATGACCAAGGTGGCGATTCGCCTGAAAGACGAGCTGGCTCGCATATTCAAAGATGAAGAAACCGCCGAACCTGTGGCGGTGGAAAATGTGAACCTAAAGCCGAATAAAAGCGGTGGCGGTGGAGTGATTATCGACGGCATCGAGGGCTGTGCGGTGAAGTTTGCCCGCTGTTGTAACGCCCTGCCGGGGGATAATATTATCGCTTTTATCACCAAGGGGCATGGGGTGTCCATTCACAAAAAGGATTGTCCCAATGTGCTGGAAATCCTGCATAATCCCGAGTATGCACAGCGTTTTGTGGGGGCGAAGTGGGAGCGAGAGGGTGCAAATACCGCAAAAGAAAACACATTCGAGGCACTGGTGCAAGTTTTCGCCGAGAATAGCCTGATGCTTATTGCTGACATTACCACCGCCCTTGCGGAAATGCGGGTGGGTCTGCACCAAATTAACACCCAGCACAAGGGCAACAACGGCATTATCGTGAACCTGTCAATCGGCTGTCGCAACACCGACCACTACAAATCTATCGTATCACGGCTAAAGAGCGTTGGTGGTGTGGTTGACGTGGCACGAGGGTTTAGCTGAAATCTCCAAAGAGCGGGACGTCGGGGACAACCTCCCCTACATGGGTGCGGTTGGTCATGTCATCCAGAGAACCTAAATTCTCGCACCCCCGCTATCCGTCCTCACTGAAGCAACATCGTGCTGAATTTCAAGTTTTCGCTGTACCCTCTGCGGAAACTTGTTTGCATTGGATTTTGCTGTCGCAGCATCTTCGTGCCACGAACAACCAGCATTGTTCATATTTTGGGGATTTTCAAACCCCTTTTCTGAAAAGGGGTTTGAATGCCGGGTTGTTAGGGGGCGGCAAGAGCCCCCTAACGAAAAGCAGGTGTTGTAGACGAAAATGGCTTTATGCGACAGAAATAGCTACATCTCAAATGGGCAACTATCGGGTACTTCCTGAGCGGGTGTACCAGTATCGAATGCTACCCAGAGAACCTGAACTCAACAAAATTGAATTTAATGCTATCTCCAAAGAGCGGGACGCCGAGGGCGTCGTCCCCTACATGGGTGCGGTTTTGGCAAGAAACATACTCTCTCGCACCCGCTACCCGTCTTTGCACCGCAACATCGAATTCTTTCGTGTTGCCACTCCCCCCGTCAGGGGCAAACACCAGCCCCTGCCACCCCTTCCGCCCGCGAAAGGGGATTTACAGAAATGTGCGGTGAGAATTATTCTTTCAAACTTCACCAATTTCAGAACGAAAATCCCTTGCCTGGATTGCTTCGGATTTTAGAATAAATCCTCGCAATGACGTTCCGAGAGCTTGAATTAGGACGATAAGTTTTTTCGTTACAACCTTAATGACAATGAGAATCTGAAACGTTGCATTATGTTCTATCTTGATAGTCAAATTTCTTTTTCGCATTTTTTCTACATTTTTTTCTACATTTTTTGCTTTTTGTATTGACAAAACAAAAAATGTATGCTATAATTAGAAAAATAAAATAAAAATCAGGGGTGCGAAAGCTGAGATGGGCAACCGCCCAAACCCTTTAACCTGTTAGGATAATACCTGCGTAGGGAGATTTTTGTCAGGGTGGATTTTCACCACCCTGATAACATTGTTTATTTTGCAATGATGAATTTTGCCTCGTGGGTTATCCGCGGGGCTTTTGCGTTTCTGAGGGTGCAACCACATCCAGAAAGAGAAGAAAATATGTCAAAGTTTCAAAACGCTTTTTTGCAACGCCGTGAATTAACACAAAAACTTACTGTATCTGCAATATTGATTGCCGTCGCAGTAGCTATTGCTTACATAAGCAGTCTTGTTAATTTTTTCAATATGCCCACAGGCGGTAGCTTTACCATTGCAAGCACCCTACCTATCATTATTATTGCGTATATGTATGGAGCAAAATGGGGCTTTTTATCTGCTTTTGTTTTCGCTGTACTTGAAATTCTTATTAGTTGGGGGTCTGTTGCACGAATATTTACACCGGGAGATAGCCGTTTCCAGCCTCTTTTAATTGCTATTTCAATTATCTTACTTGATTACATCTTTGCGTACACTATCCTTGGTACTGCCGCCTTTGCACGTCGTGCACAAAAAAAATCGATTGCTTTAGCCGGCGGAGCGGCAATAGCGCTTTCGTTGCGTTATTTGATGCACATTATATCCGGCGCACTATTTTTCGGCGCACATGCCGATTGGTTATTAACTGAAGCTATGATAGAAATGTACCCTGTGGCTGCTATATCTGTTATATATTCGATTTTATACAATGGCATTTACATGATACCCGAAATTATTATCACAGTTATCGCCGCTATTGGTGTGGCTCACATTAAAGAAATTCGCCACATGGATGTTTAAGCAACATATAAAAAAGGAGCGATTTTTCGCTCCTTTTAATCTGAAGAAAAAGGTCAAGACCTTGGGGCGTTGCCCCAAACCCCACTTAGGAACTTTTTGAAAAAAGTTCCTAAGAACCTCAAAAACTTTGGTACAAAAGCATTCCATGCTTTTGAGAAAAAAGTTTTTAGTCAAGTTTTTTACAAAAAACTTGTGCGGTGTGGGCGCATAGCCCACGATTTTGACCTTTCTCTTCAATCTTAAAAGGAGCGAAAATCGCTCCTTTTTATATATATGTTCTTAGAGCACCTACACCACTTCGTACCTATCGCCGCCCACAGGGTGATACCCTGTCGAGAAGAACTTGGTCAGCATCTGCACCGCATTCCATGTATCCTCTGCGCCGGTTGTTTCGTAGCTGGAGTGCATGGCAAGCTGTGGAATGCCAATATCCGCCGCAAGCAGGGAATTTCGCGTCGCCGCAGTATTCCCAAGGGTCGAGCCGCCTGCCACATCTGCCGGATTAGAGTAATACTGCCACGGAACATCTGCTTGTGCACACAACAACTTAATATACGCCTCGGAAATGCCATCGGTGATATATTTTTGCCCTGCGTTGTGCTTGATAGCGATGCCGCCGTTAAGATAGCACCGATGAATCACGTCCGCCAGCCCGCCGTGATTCGGGTGGACAGCGTGGGCATTGTCGCATGACAGCAAGAAGGACGCCGCCATAGCTTGGCGGATTTCCGCTTCGCTGTGACCCTTGTACAGTCGGCGAATCACATCCCACAAAAATGGGCTTGCCGCCCCCTGACGAGTGCCATTGCCAACCTCTTCGTTGTCAAAGATGGCAAGGACAGGAGTACTGGCTGGGTTATCGCTGCAATCAGGGGACAAAAACGCCTCGGTGCAGGCAAATGTGCATTGCAAATCGTCCAATCCACGGCAAGAAACAAACTCCTCCGACTCCCCCCAAATGCTACCAGGCATACGGTTGTACAGGAACAAGTCAGTACCGAGAATCCGCTCCACTTCTACCCCTGCCGCCTCGGCAATCAGCTTCATAAAGCCATCTTTGTTGCCCATGCCAAACAACGGCACGGTGTCCACCGCAGGGTTGTAGCTTTTGCCGTCGGTTTTGTGCAGATGAACCGGGGCGTTTGGCATCATAAGCAGGTCGCGGTCAATGTTAATCAGCTTTATCGCTGTGCCGTTCTCTGTTTGGCAGATAACACGCCCGGCAACCGACAGGGGTCTGTCCATCCAAGTGGACATATTCATGCCGCCGTACCGCTCCACCGACAGGCGGGTATACGGACCGCTTTGGATTGCAGGGTCAAATTTCACCTTAAAGCATGGCACATCAGAGTGGGCGGCGGCAATGTTAAACGGGCGCACTTCTGATTGCACTTCCCCGCCATGCAGGCGAAACGCCAGCAAAGACGAGCCGTTACGGGTGACGAAATATTTGCCCCGGGGAGAAACATTCCATGCCTGCTCCTCGTAAAGTTGGGTATATCCCTGATTTTTCAGTCGAACAGCAATGTTTTCCACAGCATGAAACACGCTGGGCGACGCACCTGTAAAGGCGATAAGTTGTTCAGAAATTTGTCTTTTTAGCATGGTACACCTCTATGTCTTGCTTTTCACTTTAATATCATCGCAATGGTAGGCTTTGGGCGGGCCATCGTCCCCGCGCAAACGAACTTTCAGCATTTTTATCAGAGGCTTTAGCTCGGACACAACCCCATCTCCGTCCGGCGTGGACACAAAACTGTCCACTTTCGGCATATCTCGCAACGCCTCGGTATAGGCTTCGTTTTCAAACTTCAAACAGCACATCAATTTTCCGCACGCACCCGAAACTTTAGTTGAATTAAGGGAAATCCCCTGCTCTTTCGCCATGCGAATAGACACTTGTGCGAAATCAGAAAGGAAGGTGCTGCAACAATATGGTCTGCCGCAAACTGATAATCCTCCAAGCATTTTCGCTTCGTCGCGCACGCCCATTTGGCGAAGTTCAATGCGGCAACGAAAGTGAGCCGCAAGCTCTTTCACAAGTTCACGGAAGTCTACCCGCCCGTCAGAAGTGAAGTAAAACAGCAGTTTGGTGTTGTCAAAAGTGTACTCCACATCAACTAACTTCATGTCAAGTCCGTGAGTTTCAATCATCTTTCCGCAAACAACCATGGCTTCTTTTCGTTTTAGCTGATTTTGCTTGTGATGATGCTCGTCCGCCGGGTTAGCAATACGCAATGCACGACGAAGAGGCTGGACAACGGCGTTACTTGGCACTGTTTTATTTGCAATAACAACCGCCCCATGCTCCAGTCCACGGCTGGTTTCCACAATGGCGTTGTCACCTATGGTGTACTTGGTGTTTCCCGGGTCAAAGTAGTATGCCTTGCCCCCGGAACGAAACCGAACCCCTATCACTTGTGCAGTTTCTGCTGCCGTAGTTTCCGGGGCTTGGGTAGGTATATCTTGATTATCTTTTGGTGTGTTTGGCGTTGACATAATTATATTCCTATTTCAATAGCTTTATATGCAAATTCAGCTTTGCTCCCTGCACATTTATATTTTTTCCAAGAGCGACGCGGGTGGCGTTTGCGCACTCGCAAGCATAAATCAACCGTGGAACTTCCGCTCCTGCTCCTGCCGCAATCGCCTCGCTTGGGGTAGGAAAAAAGTGCAAATTCCCTCCATTTGTCGCAGCAATAACATCACGAGCGGCAATGACAAAATCACGGAGTATGGCGTCTATTCCCTCGCGGTCGCGGGGGAGCTTTAGCAAAAAAACAAGCAATTCCGAGCTTTTGCGCGGGCTGATGAGTTTCAGCATTTCTCGCACCTTTTCAGGGTCAGAAATGGTCAATTCCGTGCTTCCCTCTGCCCGTAGCGTAACCGCACGCGAGCGAACAGTAGGCAAAAGTGCCGTCGCAGAATTGCACAGCAGAAAAAAGTACGTTCCCGCCTGTGGCTCTTCAAGAATTTTCAGGGCGGCATTTTGCGCCGCCGTGGTCATTGCATCTGCGTTGTGAATTATCACAAAGGTGAAGTCCAACTCGGTTGGGCGAAGCATGGTTATATCTTTAATCTGCCGCACCACATCAACCCCGATGCTTTTCTTTTTTTCCTGGGGAGAAAATTCGTGAATATCCACCGCGCCACTGGATATGATTTTATCTTCAAAATGCGGAGCAAGGCGAGCGGCAAGACGACGAATAAATTCGCCTTTGCCCTCGCCTTCCCCTTCAATTATATACGCATGGGACAACTTCCCTGCACTTAAAACATCGTTGAAATATGCTATCATCAATCTTCCCACGGGTCTTTTGGTTCAGCTCTGTTTTTTTCTAATCGTACATTAGTATTATTCGCTCTATATATGCTATCTTTAGTATTTTTGTTTTCTTTTACTTTGTTTTTGTTAAAAAACGGCAACTGTCCATCTTTGACCATATAAAAATATACAGCAACTCCAGCAGAACCAAGAAGAATTACAAACACAAAAATCCACATAAAGACTGTCCAAGCCGACGTACCGCCCGGCTCTGTTGTGGCTTGGTATGGAATAGCCTCGCGATGTATGGTATTGCAGACAAGGCAGGTTTTCATCAACTGACCCGGCTGACCGGGGGCTGGTTCTCGTTCTACAACACCCTCATCCCATTCATGCTCGCCTGTTGGCTCAATCTCTTCTTCAATGTAGCACGCCTGACACCTACGCATCCCGGGAACAGTACAGGTAGCCTCTAAGACAACCTCAAAGTTATGTCCTAACGGAGGCACTGCCACCTGATTTTGCGAATATCCACAACGACGACAATCTCTACTGCGACTGCCTGGCTCTGTACAGGTTGGTGCAACGTCACTTTCGTGTTCAGCAAAATCATGACCAAGAGGGGCGTTTTCCACTATGCGATAATGCCCGCAACCCTCGACTGTACAAGTGTACCTAACAATTTCCGGCAATGTACAAGTAGCCTGTTGTATTACTTCGCGTTCTTCCACATGATTTCCGGCAGGAATGGTTCTTAGGCGTCTGGTGTTACAACGAGTGCAATCTTCGTGAAAAATACGCCCGTGTGTGCAACTGCCTTCTTGAACTACAGTACCCTCGACCCAATTATGCGGCATCGAGCTAACGGCAGTGCCGCAAACAACGCAGGAGTTACAGCACACATTATCGTTTGTGTGCGTCCAAGCAAGGTTTCCGTGGGTCATAATGAACACAACAGTATATCCTGCCCCATTAACGTCAGTGACAGTCAATCGTAAATCACGGTCCCCATTAAATGATTGTGTAGCTGTGTTTGTATGAGGTGTTGCCGTTCCTCCCCTCTCCTGGGTCAAAGAAACAAGAATATTGCGACTTGTAAATGCACGAGTAGCCGCATTAAACAAATCTGCACAAGGTACTGTTACTGTAAATCCGGCCGCACTTCTCGCCTGAGTTCTTTGTTGTTGGTTAAGTTGCACAACGGCCGCATCGCCTATTCTGAACGAAATCGCAGACTGACCCGGTGGCGGCGGAGGGGGAGGTGGTGGCGGAGGTTCATCGTCGCAATCACAGTCATTGCCACAATCGCAACCATTATCGCAACAGCCGTTGTCACAACTGCAACCATCATCGCCGCAATCGTCATCGCAATCGCAGTCATCCTCATCACAATCATAATCGCAATCGCAACCATTATCGTTTACAGCATTCACCGGAACGCCCAACACAGGAAGCGCATTCGCAAGCGAAAACATGATTAGCATTGCAACAAGCAAGCTAATCCCGCAGAGTATATATTTGAGTTTGTTTTTCTCATTTATTTTCATTTTATCTCCAATTCATTGAGTGTGTTTCTATCTCGGCGAAACATGATTGACCTCGTTCCACCTTTAGAAGGCAACATTTAGAACCTGTATTCAGTATGGCAAATGTTCGGATATTGTGCAGATTTTCACGCCAATATAGGCGCGAGGAGGGCGAATATCGGGAATATTTTACTGACGAGCAACGACGAGTGGCATAAAATATGTCAATATGCGGACTTTTGACACTACTGAATACAGGTTCTTATTATTCAGCTCTTTCATAATACCACAAATTCGCTTAGAAATCAAGTTAAAAAAGATTGTACAAATTGTGGCGGATTTTGTTACTCTTCTGCCGGTGGTGTCCAACCACGGCGAGCACGAACTTCTTCAAGGTACGCCAAGCGATGCTCTTCCCTCTCGGCGGCTGAGCGTGCATGGTGTGCGCGCCGCATATCATTTCCGGTAGACATTGTTATAGATAACTTCCCGCGCCCTTGTGTATTAACGCTAAAACCGATTCCTAAATAACGATATGTTGGATTAAGGATAAAGGCTTCGGCGGTGTCGTCACTCACAATCCCGTCGACAATAACATTTGCCTGTTCTCGGGTCATTGGTCCGTTGACTTGGCGAGAGCGAACCGAGGCACTGGTAACTTTTGTTCTGTCAACTCCAAACCAACGGTCGTGCCGTTGTTGGTGAGTTCTGCCGTCAGATGCACGATTTGCAACAAAGTTATTGTTACGCATATCAAGAGTATGCTCAAGACTGGTTAAAACCGCTGGTTCGTAAAACACATAAGGGTCTACACCAAAGTTCACTCGGTGGTAGTTTATGCGGTCAAGAAACCACTGGGTAACTTCAAAATGGTCAAGGTCATATCCCCGTAAATCAAGTGGCGGTATTCGTTCAAGGCTAATGAATTCGTTTGGATAATCATTGCTTTGATTTTCATTGCAGGTGCAATCATTGCTTTGATTTTCATTGCAGGTGCAATCATTGCATGAATTTGAATTATGGTTTGGCAGGGCAAACAAAAATATTGCAGATGTTACCGCACAAACTATAACAGCGGTAATCAAATTTGTAATAATAATTTTAGCTCGTTCATTCATTTATATGTTCTCCGAATAAGTCTGTTTTTTATTGTGACTACTGGGATAGACCATATTGCAAAGTTTCAGCTTCTCGTTGTCATTAAGGTTGTAACGAAATTAAAAATTACTCCATCTTAGACCAAACAAACAGCCTCGTCATTGCAAAGCGGTGATTTTCCGCGTGCAATCCAGTCGTTGTACGAGAAATTTCATTGTTTTACGGGTTGATTTATGGCGACTTCTTACCCTTTCACTGGATTGCACGGCACAAACCGCCTTTGCAATGACGTTCAGTGGAGTTGTTCATAAGACGATATTTAATTTCGTTACAACTCTATTGCGGGCTTGACCCGCAATCTCATGAAA